>JAABUS010000236.1_pt1 | contig 139300 bp, 148 predicted proteins | sample 5560161 | NCBI WGS metagenome assembly JAABUS01 (sample SAMN10711885, study PRJNA513376) | rock metagenome | isolation source: Antarctica rocks | place: Antarctica: Victoria Land, Trio Nunatak nord | collected 2016-01-04 | reverse complement strand
ATTGGTCAAGAGTGGGAGCTCCGCAAGCAAGAAAAGCCCTAGTCCCAATGGAGTTACTAATTCTTGGCTACGCCCCGTTTCGCTTGTAGCTATGAGGGCAGCAATACAGGCTGCATGGGCAAGGCGATCTTGAAAGCAACAAACTACTCCGCAGAGCCATGACCCATCGAAGCACAAAGCCCTCACCAGGAGCAATGGATACACATGCAGTCAACCTCCAATGCCGAGTTCGCTAGGTATTCTCATCGGCTACAACGTTGGTTCATGCGTGATGTTCGAGGCAACTCTGGAGCGCCTACAAGCATTGAAAAAGAATCCGAGGCCCACCCTATCGCAAGAAATCGAGCAGCTGACCCGAGAGAATGGTTATTTGAGACAAGAGCTTACATACCATCACAAAATGCAGACTTGGCCCTATACTTGTCATGGAACAAAGCTGCAGGATGTTCGTGGGTTTGAAGTCAATGGTGAGGAGGGCTGATGGCGAAACACAATACCGCGTCAATTTTTAGGATGACTAATAGGCTGTCAAGGGCAACTATCATTCCTGCGCTGTACGAGACAACCAATCGGCCCAACTTTAAGCCGACCATTTCCACCCCACAGTCGGGACTTAATAGCTACATTCACCTCCTTCTCATCCGCTGTTGGAGCGATCCTTTTTTTTTGCAGCGCTTTGCCCACTGTTCAAACTACTCCCGCACCATGGCCGTGGAGAATACGGTGTGTCCAGAAAGGCATGAATTTGTGTATTTTATTTGAGGATCTGCCACCGCCCACACAAAAAGTGCCACGCTAGGTGTATTTAATTTGTTTGATTTGAAAGGCGACGTTCACTGCCAAGCTTCATTTGATTGGATTCGGCGTGTCGGCGAAAGCTAAGCATCCGTACCTCATCTGGTCAAGCTGCTATCAAATTTGGCCTAGCTGTTTATTAAAGGGGTGAGCCGATCTTGTGACGGTTAATTCCGTACGGGTTTCTACCACCATTACTAGCCTTCTCTCTAGCAGTTCAATTGATATCTCAAGACTTTGCGAGCATGTGTTGAAACAATGTATACTAACCCTTGCTGCTTGACCATTATTTCCACGCGTCTTCAAAGCCAGTGAAACTGTGAAGGCATTCACGGCATATCTCAGATTCCACTGGCTGAGATGGGGGTGTTACAGAGTCGTGATGGGTTTAATACGAAGGGTGGATAAAAGTCATGGTGGTACCTGGAGGACTGTCAACGAAATGTCCCACTCGAGTGAATCATCATGTTTGAGATGCTCTCAGTTAAATATGGCGTTACAACTAGCCAATGTCTTATCAGAGATAGAGATACAATAAGAAAGAAAACTTCGTCTTTCGTTGAAGCAGGTTCGCCCAAACGAAAATCATTCGACTGTGACTGCATGATATATCCAGCTTTGCAAGTGCGCCCGCATACTTGATTCAGGATGATCAAATTCGGTCATCCAAAAAATTCTCGGCTTTGGCGTAATGTTGTGACCTCGCTGTCCCCAGTAAGTGTCAGGGCCTGGGAGACATCTGGAGGATCGCATCCTGCAAGATACACAGTGTCGATGTAATGTTGAAGAGTAAGGAGCTCGCCGGCGGGTACCAAACAGGAGTGCTCCAATAATAGGCTGTGCGCAGCTCTCAAGGAGATATACCGTTCACTCCCTGTACCATGTTGTGCTTTCAAGTCATAGTGTGGTTCCGATGACGGCGCCTGATCAATGCAACGTCTGAACATACCGTACTCAGAGCACAGTCCGACGAGGTTGATGGCAATTGGCGGCTCTCGGTGAACATCAGCATTTATCCATTTAGAGAACTTGAGTACATCATGAAGCTGGTGACTCTGAAGATGTTTGAGATTGGCGAGCTTCTCTTCTGCCAATCGTTCCGCTGTCATCGTCGTCTCTGCTGCCAATGAGTCCGGCGGAGTCAAGGATTCTCTGCACAAGGTAGCCGAAGGGCGAGAATCAGGCTCTTTTACTACCATTCGTTTGGCCAAGGCAGTAAGATGCTCCCAACCAGGGCGCGATGGACTTTCGGTTACTCCCAGTCGAGCAGATTTTTCAATCCAGGCTGAGACTTTCCTAATCGAAGGATTCTTTCCCAGATCCACGCCCACTGATGGAACACCTGCAAGCAGACTCATTGAGAGAATGGTAGCACCAATGGAAAAAATGTCGACAGCATTGGTATAGTGGGACCGGCCCAACCCTGGCAGTTTCTGCATCAGGATTTCAGGTGCCACAAAGCTATCCGTTCCCACAATGCTTTTCAAGCAAAGATTGCTTGCAGTACCAAAATCACATACTTTTCCAAGCATCGGTTTCCGGGAAAAGATGAGAATGTTATCCGGCTTGATGTCTCGATGTGTATAACCATGAGCATGAAAGCGAGCCGTTGCACCCAGAATCTGATCTATTAGAACAGTCATGTCATTGGCAGATACAGCTCTCTGATCTGCCAAGGAGCCGAATTCAGCAAGCTCCATCAATTTTATCTTTCCCTTCCAATCTGACAAGTACTTGTCGTAGAACACCGTGACGATATGAGGCTACGGGTTATGTTTAGCGCTTTTCTTGAATGTATGGAGATCGTCTCACTCACATGATGAACGCCCGGCAAAGACTGCATCTCGAACCACGGACTTTTTAGAGTATTCGCTCCTCGGTTTGAAAAGCATCTTCACAGCAAAGAAATTTCCTTCATTGTCAACGGCTTTGTGGACTACGCCTGCTGCTCCCTGCCCGATTCCATTCAGCAGACTCAGCCTGCCGGTCTCAAGTAATGTCGCTTGGGTTGGCTTGACCACAGCAAGGCCCGTGAAAGAATTGATTGGAATCGCTTCTTGATGCTCCTTTTTGTACAATTGCCAGTTGCGATCATAAGCCTCCTGGTACGCTTCGTGGGAGGGAATTTTGAGTCGAAGTCTAACAAGTCCGGCTTGAATGCTATCTCTATTGAAGATAGGTACAAAAATTTTCCGAAGCGTGTGCTTCCCCGTGACCTCAGAATCCACAACTGTGCCGTGGGAAGACTGGTCGATTAGTAGCAAAGAACCCGATTCCCAGTTAAAGTCGATACGAAAGTGCTTCCGGCTGATTCCATTGCCAACCATGGTTTTACTTAGGAGCACATCACAATTTTCTTCATCACTTCCAAAGACAAAGCCTAAAGTTCCATCGTATGGTTTTCGGGAAAAGGTTAGGGCAATAATGGGCGACTGTGCCTGCACATCAGGAGTGGTGTCTCGAGAAAGCCGGCGTCTTTGGATTGGGCTTTCATTGTAAGATACAACTGGCATGAGATGCTCAATATTGTGTGAAAGTAGTAGGGCGTCGGTGGCTTCTGACGTTACTGACTCTAACGCCGCAATCAGCTCCTCTTGCTCGAAGTAAACCATTACTGAATTCAGATTTGTACTTTGAAAACAGACTGATAATTCATAATACTATATGCCAAGATCCAGGGACAGAATTGACTAAGAATAGACTGCTTGTCGCTTTTCAGCCTAATAATGACGCGCGGTTAGAATTGTCTTTCCACTAGTGCATCTGCTAAAGATAGCGTGTTACACACAGCAAGGGTGAAAGCGACTCTTAAGCACCTTAGCATTTCCATTGACATCCTTAGTGAAGCTCTAAAACATGTTCCTAGGTGGTATGACAACCCCGAACGAGTACAGGACGTATGTGATCCCGGACTTATACTACGTCTCCAAGAAGCTGGCTGAAGATTGGAAAATTCGTAATTTCGATGTGTGCAGATTGCAAGCACCCTTTTCCGCATCCTCTCTATCCTCTAGAATATTGGAAGAACTTCTCCCTCTTCAAAGAAGATCAGCTTCGTCGCCTGAGTCACACACAAGATCATCGAGATTCTATCACTGATGTGAGCTACTGGCGGACGGAAGCTGTGTTTTGGCATTCAAGAGCAGAAGATCAGAATGCAGATCGCCACAGCATTTCAAGTTCGAGTTACTGGAAATGCGAAGCCGGCTTTTGGGAAGCTGCCTGTAGGTCAAGAAGGAACGATGTGGCTCGTTTGGAGATATTAGATGCAGCATATTGGAAATGCGAAGCTTTCTTTTGGAAGAACATTAAGAGTCAAAATGATCTCGTTGATATATCTGCTGAACGACATGACATATCTGAGGTTAGTTACTGGATGTACGAGAACAATCATTACGAGAATATTCTTCGCTGGTTGAGCTCATCTACGACGATGGGAGGTTCGGAAGACAGCTCTTACTTCAGAGATTCGACAATGTCAACTCATGAAGTAATTTCGTCTCTGCCAGAGAAATCCGAGGCATCACACTATCTACACCTCAGTCCTAAGACTTCAAGCTGTCCATCTCAGCTAGTGTCAATTTCGCAACCTCGAAGGAGTATCAGAATTCAAGATCTTTCTGCAAAATCTCAATCCCATCAATCAAGTCTCTCAAGTCGGAAAGAGCACCCAATCAACAAAAAACCTCAAAATCGCGGTAAGAGAAAAGCTAGTCAAATATCAGGACAGAAGTACGACGTCTGGCAATAAGAAGAGAAACGTACGATGAACACGGGGAGAAGAGACAGGAACGAGCAATGCAGGTCAAGAGGACCTTAGCGAGGACTCATCATTTATCTCGCTGATGCAGCATTTCTTAAAGGCAAGTACCAGGAGCACCTTGAGGCCAGAGTATGCGAATGAAGGTGTGTTTCCCACAGAAATATCTTTGTCTCGAACGGATTTTCATTACCGAACACCTCGTACTTTGCGAGTATGATGAGGATATCGACATGTTCATATTCTGGGACACTGCTTGGGAAAAGCATAGAACCTTGAGGCTTTTACGGGAATATGAGGAAATGCCCAGACACATGAAGCTTTTAGGGGACAATGTATTCCATATCACATATGGCTATCAGAGTTCTCGAGATACGGTTAGCTATCTAGGGAGCTGCGGACTTGGATACTATTGTGATCCTGATCTGTGGCCCAAGCCCACGAAATATCTCAAGCGCAAGAGGAGACTGTCGGTCGAGAAGAAAGTGGAAGACTACTCCGAGAAGAATGAAACGAAGGGAAAACGGCAGAAAATTGAGCATCTCCCTGATCTCGAATACACCGGTACCAAATCCATCGGGACGGCAAGAGAGTAGGAGGAGATTTTTCGTTTCTACGACATTTCAGATGTCGCCACCATTGATTCAAGCATTCCTGCCACAGACGTACAGACTCTCGCTCTAGGGCTTCTGGAAGACGATAAGGTAGTTTGTGACAGTTCTGAGCACTCTGTCGAAGGGCTTTACAAGATGTCCCTAGAGGCAAGACGCCAGCATCGATGGAGGGAAAGCAGGACAAGAACATTGGGACAGACGGTGACGCTTTAGCATATACTAGCTAGAGTTAAGCTTTCGAACACTACTGCAACCTTAGCCATTAATCTCGTGCTCTTTCGGCGCATTCAATCTGGTTCCTTCAGCATGGCAACGGCAAGCACCTAAGAAGGTAGCCGCAAGTTGACAATTCGCCGTTTGCATAGCAAACGCTTTGGCTATCATGTTCACGTGCTGCTCCTCCTCAGGAGGAAGGTAGACTAGGTAACGCCTGGACAGTTTCAGCACCTGGTAAAGGGGAGATGTATTATTAGTGGCGTTAGGTCACCATATCACTGGCTGTGGTAAGTTACATGGGACCGAGGCAATCACGCGTGATTGTATTGCTCCTGGCGAACCGAACTACAGTAGCCTGTGCTTCTACTGCCTTATTCTTCAACACCATACCTTGAATAGAATACTCTCTCACTGAGCCCTTTAATACAGCGTTATATCTCTCTCATAAATCTTATCGCATCGCTTCACGAAGATGTGACTCTGTATACGTGAACATCTGAAATTCTACAACCAGTTTCATCGCAACAGTTTTGGTGGCGAGCTATCGACAGACCGAGACATCAGAAATGACGCTTCTTTACTCTCGCGATAATATGTGCACCAAAACCCCTCTTCAGTATCTGTCGTATACGAAGAAGGGAGGTTTTCCATTCGCCCAGGAATTTTTATGGCTGGCTATCATATAAATATGATACTAGCGGAACCGCGAGGTGCTCTCTTCAGATCCGTGATTATAAAGTGGAAGATACAGTAAAGAACTTCATTCGTGAACTATCAATCTGTATCGAGGGCGGAAGAGAAGTTTTCTTGTCAACAAACTTGCTATAGAAAAGAATGTAGTCGAGTACAAGCTAGAGTTAACAGACATCTTTAAACACCTCCTTTTGTTCTTCGCGTGCTTTGTCCCTGAATGCATCTTCAGGTAATCTATCGCCTCTGAACTCGTCCTTTCCGGCCAAGCCATTATAAATGACTGCGCGCCCAAAGTCAAGTATTCTAAAGCTTGGATTGTCGTAAGATCGCTCGACAGAGGGTAAACAAAGCGGTCCCGGCTGAATGGCGATATTGCTTCGCTTCACCGAGCATTGTAGAAATCCAGCTCTATGTAGCGACGCATACATTGCCGAAGCCTGAGCACGTAGCTCTGAGAAAACGTGAGAGCGTTCGTGCTTGGATCGACCACTATGCATTTTGTAATTCTCGACAGACGTCCCGCAGTCTTCAATAAGTAGCAGCGAGCCCATCTCGACATTGCTTTCCACGGGCTCATACAAGCCGAAAAATTTGGGCACCACAGCTCTTAAAGGCGCGGCGGTCGGCTGAAGTCCTGCACGCATCTGTGTACTCATATAACCATAGGATCCCGTACATGCCACATAGCCAGTCCAGTCCTTTTGTAAAAAGTTATGCGAAGGTCTGGACAGCAGATTGTAAGCATCGACTTCTCTGTTGAAATGTTCTCTGGCTTTTGAATTGTCATTCACAATTTTGACCACAATGTTCACAACTTCATCTCCTTGGATGGTCTCGTATGGCTCTGGTAGCGATAGCGAAGCCCGAAAGACTGTACCGTGGAAGCCCGAGTCTAAATATTGCCAAAGGCTTAGAACGGACTTTTGCGGCTTGAGTAGACGCCTCGCCGATGAATCGAAGTCAACCAGAGGACTTGGCACAGCTCGTTTATAAGTGACAGGCTCAGCCTGCGTGGAGTACATGGATATGCCAGATATGTTATGAACTTCGAGAATATCAGGAAAGCACTCTGATGGTAGATAGTCCTGAAGCTTGGCGATAGTAGGTAGATCATCGACCGCTGTTGCACGCGTTTCACTTGTCCGCTTTATTCCCCCACTTCGCAGTACGCTATCCTTAATGCTCAATGCGGGAAACGGAAGCATGACTTCCGGTTTGGGCGAAGTGGCTCCTTCTGGCAGCCGTTCTATTGAGTAGACTTCTATTCGGCTCTTGCCCGCCTCGACAACACGAAAGAAGTCTCTGGGTGCTTGTGCCCACATCCATCCATGTTTGGCCTTGATCGGCTCTTTGCTCTTCTCTTTGCGAATCGTCTTTGGCGTCAATGTGTTCTCGTTTATGCGGTACGTAACATTGCTGTTTGAGCGCCATGTGGATAACATCCTGTGCGAAAGTCTTAAACTAGTAGTGGAACGTGAACAATTGTCCTTATGACACACGTATCGATTGTTGGAAGTATTTGTATTACCACGCGTGATCAGACCGTGAACTACCTATGCAGGTGAAGTAAGAGGAGAGGCAAGACTTACTACAAGCCATGTCTTCTTCCAATCAGATCAACGAAGCGAAGCAAGGGGTAGAGGATCCGTAACAATTGCGAGCTTGGGGTGTCCTGCATGATCCAATCATTTGGACAGAATCGAAGGGTGTGTTCTTTCGACTTTTTCCTGCTCCGACGCGCCTCTTGATGAAACAGTGAGTGGACCCCACATACCTCACTTCAAACACCGCATCTACCTATCAACCAAACTACAGTATAAGCTGCTTATAACGGAAGTAGCAAATCCCAATTTAAGTTCCGTTATGAGGAGAGTTCCGGTATATACATAGCTATTACTAAGCACCTTCACATACCCCTATTCCTACCAAATTCGCCCCCATCCAAGCACGTAAATCCTTCTGCTGTAGTCTTGCTGTATGGCGTTCAGTGAGGTTTCTTTCCTTTCTAAGAGCCCGAGTGAACACCGGCTCCATATTGAATTCAGCCTGTTGCTCCTCTGGCTGAGGAGGTACTGAGGGTATACCGATACTGTTCCCGCCACCAGCGACCACAGCCTTCCAGGTGGTTCCGGCCAATGTATCTCTATCGGATTTCTGAATACATAGTACAGAAACTGACAGAATCTTGCACGCAGAGTGTGGCAGTGTTCCGTCGAGAGATTAGCAGGTGGCATACTGTGTACTCGTACTCCGTACGCTGCGTAATTCCGGCTTACCAAGGGGTTAAGCCGGATCACCCCCGGTGTTCCGTAACAAATAAAAGTCACACGTAGAATCTGGTTGACATTGACACTAACCCACTCTCTAAATGAAACGTTGTAATGTCGTCAACAGGCGGTAAATAGCATTACTATGTATGCTCAATCTTAGACTCATCCATCAGAGTAAGCACTTGTAGCCTACATTATTATTGATCCATCAATCCAAACCCTCACCTTTGCGCCCGTGTCACCTAGTGGCGACACTGAGCACCCTTGGTGGGATGTACTGCATTTTCGGAGCGTGCGTCCATCCTATCCTATAGTCAGCAGCTCCTTGGTATAACCCATTCAGCAACTGAATCCTTGTTCCAAATCCACTGTGCAGCACCGCTTGTGGCCCAGTGTCGCATCCTCACGAGAAAGTGGCGCCGACACCAGAAGTCCTTCGGCTGCTCAAGTCAGACATAGCAATTCTAAGTCGGTGCTCGAAAAACCGGAGTTGCGTAGTGTTGCGAAGTTGCGAACGGTATAGGTGGGAGCTGTGCAGTGTGGAAGAGCGAGCAAACCTCGTAACGCTGTAGTGAAGCATCCCCGAAGAGACGGCTGCCTTGTCAACGGATCCGTTCTAGGTTTTGTCATGCACAGTAACACAACACGTCTGAAACCTTTTCCTCGACCGCTTTACCCCTTTCTCTTCGCCCCTCCTCCCTCATGCCTAACCTCTTCGAGCTCTCCTGAACCTCCTCAACTCAACCGCTCGCCCTTCGCCTCAAACCCCTCCTCCAACATCTTCCCGTCCACGTGTTTGTCTTCTCCGCTTCTCTCCCCTCACTGTGGCTCTCCCTGTTCAACCAGAGCATTTGGTGTTCAGATCTTCCTAGATCAAATCGACCATCTTTCAATCGTTCAGCAAGAATGTTGAGCACGCCGTAGGCATCAATACCGCGAAGTTTGAGCGCATATACTCCGTCAAACCACACGCCTCAGGATCGAACCCTAACATTGAAAAGCAGTTGTGGCGCTCTTCGGAAACGTATATACCAGTATGACTGCCTCCAAACAATTTGATGGTCTTCGGTTAGATGCACCTTGAACTTGGTTAGTGTTCAAAGAGCGGGTCTTCGCCGAGAAAGAAGCGATGTACGACGTGATGTTAGAAATGCTTTTGGAACATGGTCTGATAAATCCGTTCTCGAAGTCTCCAAGGACTGAACAGAGATTGACTGTCGCGTCTGTGATGTGGTGGCAGCACGAGTGGGAACAAACGGTATCGAGATGTGTTTGACGTAACCGTTTCGCAAAGAAAGACCTGCACCAATAAGCTCTTAAAGGCCCTTCCCCGCTGTCGAACATCACCCACTCCAACCGGCCTTACTCCATTCAGTCAAACAAACCTCGGAAAAGACTAAAAACGATCTCTCAACCTTCATTTCCATCGTCTAGCCACTCACCGCAGCATCAAGCCCCCAATCACTCAACTCGACCCGTCATCAACCACCAACCACATACAGCGACATTAACATCCTGTCCACCCGTGCTCCGTCATACAACTTCCATCTTTATCATCAACTTTTTCCTTTCATTGAAAGTACGAAACCCTCAAAAAGAAAATCCAATGAAGGGAAGAGTCGAACGCGTTGGATGAGGCGCTGGTGCTGTTGCAGGCGGTGTTAGCGGGAGGGAAGCGGGGGGGGGGGAGCAGGCAAGATCAAAGAGAAAGAAGGGAACGCAATGGAAGGAAGTCTACTGTGCCTGCAAAGGATACCCGTTTTTTGATAGCGGGGAAGAAGGTGGACCTGAGGGAGCTATAGAAGAGAAGCCAAACATCGGATAACCATCGTCCCATCCCCTTCTTTCTCACCTTCCATCCTATCGACAAAACCCTATCGGGCATCGACTCCGTTTGAACCAATATATATATATATATATTATATGTGTTTGGGCAAACCCGACAGCCTCTGGCGGTCTCCAGGGCTAAATTCTAACAGCCCCTGGCGGTCTTCAGGGCTAAATTTTGGCCTGGAAGCCGCCCTGAGGTGTCAAGCACTCCCTCTATCTAAGCGACTGAGTCTATGGAGTGGGTGGGTGGGGCAAAAGCACAGCAAAAGCAAAAGCGCGTTTCTGGCTAAATCCTAAGGGATGGAGAAACAGGAAGAGGTGAAGGGGGAAACAGAAGGAATTCCCCGTTTTAATCTCCTTGTTCTCTAGCGGCCGGCATTGGCCGAGCCGAGGCAGCAACCACCTCCGCTTGCCGATAGCCTCCAGTCAAGCTGGCCCTTATTATTCATCCGCCACTTTCTTGCCGCTCCCAGTCTTATCATCCGCACAAAGATAACATGCATCGTGGCTGATTGAGACAGGGTAGGGTGAATACCGGTCTCTGTCAACTACCACGCTCGTTATTCATTAAATGAAGGTGAGCGTCATTTCCGGATGTAACTTCCACCATGAGCACATCGATTATTCTTATTAACAAAGGCCGTGACATTTTCGTCCACAGTGAGGGTTTTCTTCGCCGTGCGAGCTCCTTGAGCCAGATGAAAGATGTATTGGCTCCAGCTTGACATGCAGTCCCATGCGAAACAGCGAACTCAGCAGTCAATCCGGTATGTTATAACCCATTTGGCCGCGTTTTCCTTAACGTTTTGTTCGTATTCATCAATAAAGTTGCTTTGCCCTGACTGACAAAATGAATGGATGGGCCAGATCCAACGCGGCCATGCCGCTGACTTCATATCCATGCCTCTAATGTGAACTCTGGGACCAGGTTCGCCGAATTACAGCCACTGCAAGACGTTCGCACCATTAAAAGTAGGTCTTTTACACCAAGTTATTCTTACCACAACTCCTAACATCCATAGAAATTCTCCCAAATGACCGGGGAACAAACCTTCGTCGGCCTCTCCCACAATGCCCTATATCGCATTGACCCCCGCTTTTCAGGCAACAAACTCGTCGACTCCGACCTAAAACAATACACCTCCAAGAACGCCTCCTCCGCTGCAGCAACTACAGAAAAGGGCTACTCCGACAAAGGCGAAATTCGCATGTTTGACCGCCTAGGCATTCGCGCCAAAACCTCCGTTCCCGCTCTGAGCGAACCTATCCTCGGCCTCGACGTCTCAGCCGATGGCCGCTGAGTGCTCGCAATTTGTAAAACCTCCTCATCGACGCACTACAAAAAGACGGCAAGAACGAAGGTGCCCTCGGCTTTAAAACATCCTTTACAAAAGACAGTAAACCCCAACCATGGCCTCCAGCCCTCGCACGTCGCCCAATTCCAATACGAGACCCACACCCCCCTCGCCTTTACGCCCGCCCGCTTCAACACCGGCACCGACCCGAACAACAGCAAAAAAACCTCCATCATCACCGTCACAGGTCCCTTCATCATCACATGGAGCATGAAAAAAGTCCTAGCCGGCAAGCGGGATCCGTATACGATCAAGCGGTATGAGAAGGAGGTCATGGCGGATGATTTCAAGTTTGGCAGCGATAAGAGCGTTATTGTAGCAGTTCGATAGGTGAAGTCGCTGTGCCAATGTATTAGGCATAGCTTGTTTAGTGTAAGAAAACATATGATACAGAACATCGTTTTGATGGATTTTCCGCGATTTTTAATGATGCTAAGTTGCGCTCAGGCGAATGGTTTGATGAAGCCTTGAAGTCATCAGCGAACAATATGAGGATTTCGATGATCTTTCTAAACGCTTCTTTGCGTTTTGCGTCTCAACTCTATTTTAAAACGCTCCTGTTCATAGCGCTGAAGCTCTGGTGGGTGGCAGATTTCGTTCAACGAGACCTTCAGTGAGTCTCACGTCACTATATCACGGAGTCGAGTGCCAAAACGAACATAATTTGAAGGTTTACGACGATTGAGTACAAAGATTTGAAGCGGCATGAAAGGCACCTCTGGCAGATTTGTGTATCTTTGAGAGCTCCGGATAGCTTCAATTTGATACGATCCCCATAAGGGAGTGTTGAAATAAGAGGAGATGGGATGTACGGTGGTCCGCACGGGATCTTATTCAACGCCCCTAGAAAGTACGAATAGCGTCCTAATTCTCTTCTAAGAGGATTGTTCCAGATTGGCGTCCCTTCTGGCTAGGTTAGAGAATGTACGTCCTTCACGAATCTAATTACCTCCGCCTTCAGTTGCGGGACGAAGAAGGGTGAACTCCGCTATCCTTCGTCTTGGGGTAAGTGGGGCACGACTTCTCGTCCTGGCTTTGTAGACTTCTCCGAGTTACTTTTTTCTTTGGCACATGATTTCGATCTTGTTTGGGCTTGCTTGGCAGGGCCGATGCCGTTGTTGTCTCTCTGTTAGGCGGGCAAAAAAGCTTCGGGGGTAGCACGGGCGCATCAATGTCCAGGCCTAGTGCGCTTTTGCACTTGTGCTTTGCTTAGAAAGTCTCAAGCATTCTGTAGCACTGGGCCGGTCCTTGGGCAATTCACAACACCATGCGTCCGAGAATGGCTGTTCTGTCGGTATTGCGTGCAAAATTGAAGTGTGCCTGGCCCATCTGTGGTATGAGTCCGTGTTCCTGCGGAATAGCTCAATGTTATTCAACCTTCAGTCGCCACCTACCCTTTACACGAAAAGGCTCCTATCTCTAGCTGCCTTTTGATAGGCCGGAGAACTGTCGACTCGCGATAACCGCATGCTCCGCAACATGGGCCCCCAAGCAAGCTTAGATATAACAAGGAAGAATATCGAAGTCAGTCAAACCTCCGAGATATCGAGTTTGATCGACTTGAAAGTTTTCCCTAACATTACGAAGGTATTGCCAACAAATAAAACCCTCTCGTCACGCTCATCTCACTTCTGTCTCTGATTCTTTAATCTTACTTCAAAGATTCGATAGTTACGTCGAGCCATTACATAGTAAGGTATGGACTCAACAAGAGCGATGACGTTAGCGGCGAGCGAAGCGGAGGGTACTAGCGTGTGCAGAAAGCTATGGATTCCTTTGTCGCGCCCCCAAATTTACTATTGAATCCAGACATTCTTGACATTCTCGCTTTAGAAAAATCAATCAAACAGGTAAATATGAAGCTTGCCAAACCTTTCACAGTGCTGACATCCTTTTAGCCCCACCCGACCCCCGAAGCCATCATGCCGTCGTCACGCCGAAGTCAGAAACTACCTCCCTAGATGATCCACTCATCCCCTCAAGCATTGAAGATAATCGCTAGTTCAACGCGGAAGTGGGCCGCTTTCAATATCAACTGTAGTTCTAGAAGAATAATAACACCTCCACGTCTTTTGACCCTTCAAGACATCTACAAAGAGGTCCTTTCTCCAGTATGACACATCAAAGGCAGATGGCAAATGCTTTCGCATCTTTCGGCCCTTGGGAACATCTCGGACAAAGCTACGATGCAACACAGGGCAGGGGGTTGCATTTAACTGCCCCGATCTAAGATTACCGTGGCATCCAGTTTTTGGAGCACAATGTTGCCTGGAGGTGGACACCCTCCGTCTGGGGTCTACGAGCATGTTTGCGTGCGTACAAGACCTTTGTCCAATCCGCGGACTGACCAAGCTCCATGAATATCCAAATACTATGCAACCTTTTGTTTGCCGAGGGTACTTAAATATATTAGGTTCGATTCCTAATGGCGCTGGTACAGATGGTGTTGTGGTTTTGTTATCTTTTCTCCTTTGTCTTCACAAAAGTGTTAATAGCTTAGAGCACTTACCGTTTCTTGCTCATGCCTCAGGTGAGAAGGTGAAAGCTGAAATCGGTTTCGTTCCAGGGGCCAAATAGCGGGTAACAACATGACAGGGGAGCTTTTGGTTAGCGGCAACATCCCTGCAATGTTTTTGCGCTCGCAAAACATTGCAGGATTAGCCAGATCTCCGCAGCACTAAAGCAGTCTCTACTTTCGTCTTCTTCACAAAGGGAATATCAATCGAAGGGACACATGTTTTGTATACAGACACAGCTGGCCTCAAGGCTACAACTCCTAAATATGGTATCTCTGTTGCCCTGCGCGTCCTTGCCCGTGCAGATTTGGTTTGCCTTACCTGCTTTTTCGCGGCAACTTGCATATGCCAATATGGAAAGTGTGGATCGGCTACATCTGCTGCAATTATGGGGTGTTCCCGAGGATGCGTCCTTGAAGCGTCCAGACATACCCAGACACTCGTCCAGGCACTCGTCCAGGCACACGTCCAGGTACGCATCATGCAGATGTAGCGTCTTACAGTCTGCCTCAACGAGGTGTCCAGCTCGAAGATGGTCGAATGCTTTCTGGAATAATCAATGGGGTATTTATCTAGATGACTCCATAGTGCCGTTGGCTAAATAGTCGATATGATACATAACGGGCACTGCAGCATACACGCTCTCCGTGCTTCTCTTTTGGTAACGCTCTGCGCCCACGAAAGAATCATCAATTTCTTCCGCCTACCCTGATAGCAAGTATGATCATCGCACCCCCCAGAAGATGCCGTGGCGTTAATCATACCAGTCGAGACGTTTCATCTAAGGAGCAGGCTCATAACAAAGATGTCTCAACTCCAAGTCCCCACGAAAGGGCTACGCAAACGAGCGAGTAGTGAGGCCGTGAGGGAAAGTGGGCAACATCGGAAAAAGGTTGCAACTGCGCCAAACGAAAAAGAGATCGCAGAAGTGCAAATGATACTGTAGGCGTCTATCGGAGATTTAAGCACTTCTCTGACGCGCTTTTCTTCCGCAATCATGGCTCGTAAACAGTAGAAAATGGTGACTATTCAAGGCAAGCCGTGATCGGTAATGTATCGAGAGCCAGGTGGCTGAGGACTGCTACCTGAGGTATGACATCGATACGTGCCTCGCTGGCTTGCGATTCGTTATAATGAGGAGGTAATAAGTTTATGTTATAACATGTATCAGCGCCGACTTATGTCGGCTGACGAATTGGTAACCCAATGTTCGTGGCGAGGTAGAAGAGATGATACTATATGATATGAAGAGAGAGCAGTATATACACCGGAGAAGATATAGTTAACCCTGTATATAATGATTCGCCCGCGAGTTCATCGAATCTTCACCCATGCCCCCATCTATGATGGTAGCTGCCGATTCCGTAAGTCTTGGACTAAGCGATGGCGCCGCAGTTGGCGTCTTTGTCCCCAGGTCCTCCCCTTCCCCAGTGGGAAGGTCAAAGTCGTCCCGGTCGCTTGCGCACCCGATCAGACCATCAGCCAGCCTTCTTTTGAACAGACCGCTCTTGAAGCCTTGCGCCAGGCACTTCGTCGCAGACCATCGTGAAGTGACCTTGGTCTCAACCATGCCAAATAGGATCTGGATGGTCGGGTGGTCTTCTGCGTCCTCCAACTTGTCGAGGAGCAGCCTGACCCATTTTTTAAGCCAAGTGTACCACTGCTCGCTAGAGACTTTCTCGTTCTTCTTTCTCGGTGCAGGGGCGTTTGGCAGGTTTGGAAGGCCATAGATCCATTCGTAGACCATAAGGCCTAGCGAAAAGATGTCCGCCAAGGGCCCATAGCCGAGACTCAGACCAGGAAACACTTCGGGCGCCGCGTACTTGAGCGTGCCACAGAAAGTCCGCAGCAGAGCCGTGTCGGTTGCGACCTTGGCCATGCCAAAATCGGCGATGATGACCTTGAAGAGCGGATCCCTTTCGACCAAAATGTTCTCGGGTTTGAGATCGCGATGAACCACCCCCTTTGCGTGGAGGTGCTTGAGGCCATCGAGTATCTGTCCCCAAGCAGTGACGTATTCGTCGTCAGCGGTACTGTCGTCGGTAATGTTTCCAAGAGGATAGTAATCCATGATGATGGCGGGGTCTGGGGTCTCCCGAAGCTCAAACACCTGTATCACATTCGGCTATGTGGTGATTAGTTCTACGTCGTAGGCAATATAATAAGTGGCGCAGCAAAACTTACATGGGGATTGTCTCTCATGATAGCAAACTCTCTCCGTATCTTCATGAGCCAGCCCGGGTAAGGATCGTTCCTCCGCCTCTTGTTCCCATTTGATGAATGATTAAATATCTTGGCGGCCAAGGCCTTCCCATCTCGTGCCTTGATGATCTTCAGGACTTTACCAAACATTCCCGCTCCAATATTCTTGACCTCATAGTAGACGAGCCTGTCACGCGGAGTTGGAGCCTCGCTAGGTGCTTGAGTCGACGGCTGGCTGTCCAAGCCAAGCGCTTCGACGCCAGAAGGGTCAACCTTGCTTCTCTCAGCTGCTTCCTGGCACTTTGTCACAAAGGCCCGCAGGTTCTCGACGTAGCGAGAGGTTCCTGCTCTGTGGTTGGGGAACTCAATCCTGATAGCGAGGCTGCTACAGTGGATCGTCGTCTCTTCGAATCCGTCGGGAGCGCCGGGCGGATATGCCAGGAGTCACGTCTTCTTCCTTCGCACTTCCTTTTGGTTCCGGCCGTTTTGGCCGACTGCGGTGTCGTGCGTCGAGTGATAGTCGTGCAGTCAGATGTGCAGAGTCTCATTCACAGTAATATTGCACTAAACTTTGAGTTGAGCAGAGGTCAGGCAAAATAGCAGTTGAACTTATCTGCATACCGCTGATTCCTTTCGTTCCGCGGTGCCTCAAAAGGATAGGAGATAAGATCGGGTCTGTGCTCAGCTGTAGCTCGTTCTCAAGGTTGTTCAATGCGAGCAGCTTCGAGAAAGACACAACTAGGCGGTCGACGATGCTGGCTTCCTTCTCGTCGTCCGACTGTGAGTCTTCGGCAGGCGTCGTCTCGCGACTGTTCATGATGGGCTTCAAGGCCACACCTTCAGTTGCTTTGCAGAACCACCTCGAGTTGTGCTTCAGTTTGAGGGCAGTGTCGGCCTTATTCTTCTGATCGTGCGTCGTGATCACGGCGAAGACATCAGAACCGTCCATGGTGGCTGGAAGTAATGAAATACCTCAGATCGTTCATGGCTTGATATACGAATTGCCATGAAATAGTGAATCATGCTCATGCAGCAGGTGGTAGGACAGGACGGCTATTCTATCGCATCGCACCATCGATTGGCTATAATGTGGCCAAGGGTGAAACTTCGAGGCCCCTGGGTAGTGTTTGACCTCTCGATGCATCACAGTCTGTGGGGCTCAGGTTCTAATGGATTCCTGCAACCCCTACTCGCGTTGCGCAGTTGAATTTAGTCGATCAATGATATTTTTGACACCTTCAAGGGGGTTTTTCAGCCAATCACATCATCTGGATACATATGATCTAAGCGAGCAGGAGGTTTGAAAATAAACATCGGACAGCTAAACCTTCTGCTCGCTTAGATCATATGTATACAGATGATGTGAATGGCTGAAAATCCCCTGTTATCCCTCCTAGAGATGTCAAAAATATCATTGGTCGACTAAATTCAACTGCGCAACGCGAGTAGTAGTAAGTGGGTTACTACTTACTAAGTACCTATCGCCTCAGAACTGAGCTGCAAATTTAGGGCACGAACATGTATAATACACGTTTATTGACTAATCAACTGAAGTTAGTTAAAGTATGTATTATATATGTTTATTGAAGCAGGTATTATACACAGGGGTAGCAACAAAGGGGTATATATTTATAGTATCAATCAAATTGGCTGCTTCATAAGCACATGACTATCGGTGAAGCTTAGAAACTTCTCCAGCACCCCATCGCTCGAAGGATTTAGCCTAGTCATAGCGAGCTTCTTCTGTAGCAATATATCCTTCATTTCACATAGCTTCTCCTCGTTAATTTCAATGCTCTGTGTATAGCGAAGCTTCTTTTTTAGGTTCTTCGACCGATTAAGCGTTTATTCGTTCCTGTAGGAAGAGCTCTTCCAGGTGCGGTTTACCACCGCGTTGCGGAGGCATTGAGGTAGGTAGAATAAGGCCTACTGGCAGTTAGCATACATCGAAGCTGACGACAAGCATTCTGAGCACGACTTCGGTATGCTTACATAATGAATAAACACCAAACAAACGAGCAATAAAGCGCTAGGAGGTATTATACACGTTTATTGTAGAATAAACGGTTTTATTCGTGCCCTACATGCAATTCGACGACTGCCTGAAAAAGTGGGACGAGTGGCTTAAATTAAGCCCACTCGGGTTAGCTGGGCAAGGCGAGCCCGTGCTAGCTCATTTCTATATACTTGTAAGGTCTGATTGCCTGTAGACTCAGTTCTACTATGGCGTAAAAACACAAAAACACCACATCGCACAATCACGACAAGTCTCTCTCCGCACAATGATCTCACCAACTGACTCTTGTGTCGATGATTTGGCTGCACGCGCTACGGTTCAGACATACGGCGATATCAGGTAAGGTGATGCCTCCTGATGGTCTTCCCAGCGAAAATGCCCAACTGACCGTGCTAATGCTTCGACTTCTGCGGACAGTATCATCGCCGTCCCAGAAATCGAGACACTCCTCGAGTTCCAACGCATCACAGTTTTCAGGAAAGCAGAGTATGAGACTTTGGCAGACTCGAACAATACCAGACCATCAAGCTGATTCTCGTATTCTCAAGGCAGCGATTAATATCAGAGAATCTAAGCGCTGATACTCTTAAGTTGAGACTGCAGTTCGTTCACCCGTCTCAAATATCTCTTCACATACTGATTCTATAATAACGCAGAATCCTTACATCGCCTTCAGACGAGAAAGAAGACGATGAAGAATCTCGCGTGCTCGAAGCTCAGACTCGTCAGGACCTGAAGAGTGATGGCTGTCCTTCCTGCTACCCACCTCACGTCGACGTCCCCGTACGAGACCCGCTCGAGAAGTATCGACACATAATAGAGTATTGACAATCATCCTCATCGACAGGTGATGTGATACTCTGTGCTCAGAGATCGGATTGGCGAAGGTTTCGAGAGTCTCAGCGAAGACTACGGCACGGCTATCGGAACAAGCCATTCAGCATATTTGTGAACGAGGTTCGCGAGCGTCGACGAGCGCATGAATTGAATGACAACGTTCATCTACTGTGGGACCCGGAACAGCAGAGTCGGCAACAGAATTGGATTGAGTTTCAGGACTATCATCTCAAACTTCATGAGTGGCAGAAAAAGAAACGAGATGGTCTACAGAAAGATTTGAATGACACTCAGAAGGAAGTCAGTGATACTGGCATGAAAGGTTCAGAACGCGCAGCACAGCAGGAAAGTGCCGTTCGTCAACGCCTGAAATATGCCGCAACAACTCTGCGATGGCACGAGGTCATTCTGCGGTGGATTGAACAAAGGCGGCTTGCGATAGTTTCGCCACCTGTCGAGAAAGGCAGCGGTGATCAGACCTTCTCATCCAATCGTCAGCGGCGCTCAAGGCGAGGGAGCACTCCGGTTGTCCTAGGGAAGGTGAGGGTGTCGAAGTCCGCGTCAAAGGGTCAAAACATACGAACCCGGACGTTCGAGGCTACAATATGCAAGCCTATCTCCGTGGATTCGGCCGTCACGATACCGAGCACTCAACAGATGCTCAAGCGTCGGGAGATAAAGCCTCGACGTGTCCAAAAGAAGGCACTTGACCAATTTCTTTCCCAGAGAGCGACTAAGGCAAATCGGTTCGCTGATACCGGGATCAAATCGCGATTCAGGACACAGTGCAGCAGCGACGAGCAGAATCGAGATCGAGCAAGGCCTCAACGCGGGTCGGTCACTCAGCGACTACATTCTACGTCTGGGATCATCAAGACCCGAAGTCAACGGATATCAAGGAAGTCAGTGAGATGGGCCCCAGAGTAAAGACGGCATCTGCCCTCCTCTTCAACACTACGATACTAGGGAATGACGACTGGGTGAATAACTCATGCAAAAAATGAAAGAGAAGAGGCTCGCAGCCGTGAAACGATAACATCGATGAAACGAAATATATGATTGTAAGGATGATGCTATCTTGAATCTGACGTTTGAACCTGCATTTGAGAGCGCATGAGCAAAGCAACTCTATTTTTATTTTATATTGACTGTCTGTGTCTCTCTGTCTCATGACGGTAGCTGTCCTCCAAGCTGAACTGTATTTCTCGTAGTGCCTGAGCGATAGGCCACCCATGCAGCCCGATCAAATCATAATCCCCGACAGGCAGCTTCACCTAAACCCAGACGGCGGATGAGGCCTATTTATTGTTTCAGTTTATATTATTTCATCTCGTCTCTCCTGCCTTCCCGCCTTCAGTGCCCTGCGCCTTTGTCGTAGGGCCCCTCTCCCCGCCGCCTTGCCTCATTCTTTTATCTACATCTAGCCATCGCTCAAGCCCGTCCCTCCAGGTGAGAGACGAGAAACTGTCCAACGCTGGCGTAAGTGATGTTTCGTTGCTTGTAGCCCTTGACTGACCTCATCATACGTAGCCCATCAACTACGGTTCCCTCGCATTCTCTTCTTCGGGAGTCACAGTGACTATTCTTACTGAGCCCGATTGCAAAGGATATTCTGGAACCGCAGTTGTCAACTATGAAGAAGATATGTCTTTCCAGGACTCCAGCAAACATTCCCTTTCTTTCGAGATATCTCGTATCTTTGAGGACAAAGAGCAGCTGAATATAAGCCACTTGGATCAAGATGGTGGTCAAACCCAGACTTGGAGCTGTGGCGCTTATATGATGAACTATCAACATGGAACGACTCAAGGCTGTCATAACAATCCAAACCAAGAACCGGCTAGTTGTTTTCGATTTTGGCACTATTAGCTGCAGACGCTCACTCAAGAGCGCTTCTTGGGTAATACAGTGTTGGCACGGACGGAGCGTTGTTTGAAAACTCGTAGCACCTTTTATCAGCTTTAGCAATACAAAACATGCAATCGACTAGAACATTGTGATTCAGCCTGATCAGCATGGCAATTGCTTTCTCACCGGAATCCTCGACTGAGAGAAGAGCGGATTCTATCCAGATTACTTCGAATGCATCCAGGCAACTAGCAACATGTCACCCTCAAACGCGGACGATTGGTACCTTTATCTATCGAGGTGCGCCAACTACGGGTTTGGGACATCCATATTGCTTGAGGTAAACATTTCACGAATCGAATAGTCATTCGATTTCACCTATTGATATCTCGTAAACATGTGAAGTCGTAGAATCTCTGTTCCAGTCCCTTCTTCCTCTGCCTCTTTCCAATCTCGCCTTTCCCAGCTTCCCCCCCTTCTCCCTCGTCTTCCCCTTTAAACCCTCTGGCGCCCTCGGTCCCATCATCCAATCCTCAATCGCCTACCATCCGGCGGTGCTATCCCCGACGGGACCATGTCGTAATCTTTCTTGACGCTCGCCCACCCGCTGCGCTTGACGGTCAAGGGAACGAAGATGTTCGGGACTGGAAGATGCGCGAAAAGAGTATCCCGCACGTCTGATAACTACAATAAATTTTAATGCCAAAGACTTCCTCTACTGAATAATTCGATGAAGAGATGAGCACAATGTTTTCATTCTACGGTCGGGTTTTGAGACATGTACAATATTTTATCTGCAGAGGATGAGAACAAATATTCGTGCATGAACCTGCTTCGATCCAAATCATTGTATGCAGACCTTTCCAATCACCTCGTTGACACTCAACAGAGCAGTATCTCACGACCTGACACCGGGCACATTTCAACAGGCCTTTCCCACCATCATCAGACTTGTCCTTATCAATCTACACCCCGTCTTGTAAAGAGCCGATGGCTCCGTAATTTTGTTTTCCTTAAAGCTCTGCCCCACAAATGGAACCAAGAAAGTTGGTGATATCGCGGCTTGCACCGCATATTTGACAGCGAGATCTCATCTGGGAAGATCGAAGAGTACTTGGGTGGAAGAGTTCCCTCTCCGCAAGAACCAATTGAATTGGCCGAGCTGTCTCTAAAGCTCCTGGCCTCTCCTTGTCCGTCGTGCTAATTCTGCTGTTCTATGGCAGGTAATGACTGGCTAACCGAGCTTTATGGCCGAAATATTCCTCTCAATTAGCTATAGTATGTATAATTAATGCTTCGTAAGGCTACATCGATGCCATGAAATTGATCTCGCCGTCTACGATAGCCTTCTTCGTTAACGTCTAAGGCGGAAGGTCATACGTCCAAGCTTGTAAGCATCTGACTTATTCCTCATTTTAGTGAAGGCTAACGATGTCAGCGCGAATAGCCGAGTGTGGGACTTCCGACCTGACAACGCCTTCAACGCCGTCTAGGATGGCAATCCGCGCAAACAGTGACATGGTCAGCGGGGAGTCCTCAGGCTTCTTAGAGAATCCGGTTTATCCACTAAATTCTGCACCACCTAGCCGAATGATTCCGTCACTCTACGATGGAACCATCAAAGAAGCGCCGAGCTTTGCAAATAACCCGGTACATCCATTTAATTACGTGGCCTCCGGGCAGATATTTTCTCGACTCTACGACACAACCGCCGCCGAGCCAGTTAGCTTGGCACCAAACTTGGTCTATCCACTAAAATATATGGGTTCTGGGCAGACGCATCCTTCACTCTACCTCGCAATCAACGGAGGCACCGAGCTTCACAACTAGCCCGATATATCCACTGAACTACGCGGTGTCAGAGCAGGCAACTCCTCTCTACAACGCAGTTGACACAGAGGCCCCGATCCTGTCAAACGAAGCATTCAGTTCCGCACATACATCACTCTGCAATACCGCCTCCTGAGGTATCCAGTCTTCTCAGATGGCTGGAATCATTCATAAATCTACAGTTTACTAGAACAAAACGGAATGCTACAGGGGACTTTTCCGCACCTCGGTCAATTCGCTCAAGAAATCATCCAGTCTCTGGGGTTAGGGGATTCTTTGCTCTTGTAAGAAGGCCTCGACGAAAGATCAGCGCTTTTCCGCAGGCAATGCATTGGTTTATCGACCAGCAATATCTTAACGCTCCGTTTGGCACGGCCTATCATCGAAGTCTGAAAGTCGTGTGCAATTGCTGCGTACTGTGAGCTGAAAAGGCAGGCCCCTGGTAATGAAGGCCGACTCTTCTCAATGAGCGCTGCCATTCGTGGAAAACTTTCTTTGCTCACAACAGCTTCAAGACAAGGGTTCTGTTAGGGAGAAGACATAATATTTGACATGATTTCGGTCTGACACTCTATACACGAGCCGCTCAAGAAGCCTTGCTTGTATTAGCAATCGGTGCCGATTTTTCCTAGGAAGGGAAGACATACAGTTTGAGCAGAATCGTCCAACCAAAGGCAAAGCAAGACTCGAGCCACTACATTAGACCCTAAAGTGAGTTAGACCTATCATCGCAGCGAAGGGTCCACCACGTCTATTTTTGAAGGAGACTACCAGTGGCTGTGCAACCGCTTACCTCTCGCGGGTTTGCAACAATGTCCGCTCGCGCATATAAAATTGTTGAGCATGAATATCATCGGAACTGAAAAGCTTTGGAGCTTCAATTTTCAACAAGCATACAAGCCATTGCGGTAATTGTAATGTAAGGCGTTCATTGAAAGTATGATATAACAAGATAAGTGTCAGATATCATTCACCGCAACACTCGTTCTAAGACCAAAGTTGATTCAACCCTTGATTGCTTTCAATGTACCTCAGTCGACGACTTCAAAAGATCTTTAGGCTCTTCCACAACAACGTTTTTGTCCAATCTAAGCACTGATATTCCTGTCTTAGAGAATTCCAAGACGAACTGACCCCCCTCATCGACCATATTCGCGAATTCCAAGAACGAGGTTTTAAAGAAGGGCGTAAACGCAAGGAGGTATGCTGTCAGATCTGCAAGGATAACTTTCTTTTGCGGAAAGTCCTCAACAGAAATAGCACCAGTGGCAAGCTTCATCGCATCCACATGGCAATTGAAGGCTAGAGTGCTTTTCGCGATGGATGGAGACAGGTCTTGCAAGCCAATCAAGGAATATTCAACTTGTTTCGTTGTATCGGTCGGTATCAGTGTGAGACTAGAGAGTTGTTGAGAGTTCGAGAAAACGAATTTCGCCGCTTTGGGGTTCAGCTCGATGTTAAACGAGTTTTCGAGAAGATTGAGGGTAGGATTGTAGGTTCCCTGACGACTTGTGAGCATTCATCATCCCTTTGAGGGTCTCTACGCACAGCTTGCAAGTAACAGTCCATATTGCTCCCTACTCCTTTACGCATGAGCCGCTCAAGAAGCCCCAGCGACGCACCCTCAAAAAAGATAACCTTTTCCGCAGTCTTTAAATTTTGACAAAAACTGCCGATGTCAAGAATGTGGACAGCATCTTGGTGTTCCTTGCGTTTCTTGTGCAAGATTCGCTGATACCAGCTTCTATGCCTGGTGGTTCTCTTCGAAAGAGGTCCGTTCATGATGTCTTGAAATTCTGCAAGTTCTTCCCTAGTACGAGCGACGAGCTCTTCGTGGTGATGCGCGTGATGATTGATGGGGCTCTTCAGGCCAGCGAGAGCATCACCGTCCACGAAGATTTTGACCGGACGGCTGGATCTGCACCTCATGACAGACGCAAAATCCAATGCCATCAAAAGGGCATGTGTCATTGCGTCCTCTAGAGGGCCGTTTGAAGGTTTAACCGCAAATCGGAGCTTGTATTGAACGTCTGTCAGCATATCTCCTACAAAAGTTCTTCGGCAACGGGGCTTACCAGCTCCAGATCATCCTCGCTCAGCTCTTTTAGTTGGTCAAGATCAGACTTCCGAAGAGCACCGCAGAGGAGGGTTTTCTTCGCGTCAAGGGAAGGAAAATGGGTTTTGATCAAGCGAATGCAGCCGTCTCTCCGTTCTGGAGTCATGTAAGATCCGAAAAGAACATGTCGCGGCTCAAAAACGTAGTTGCACTCTTCCAAGGGATTCTGGTCGTTAAAACAGATGAACATCTCCGCGGTTGCCAAGTTGTCAGCGTCCGTAGAATCGTTCTTACACACCCGGATCGTCTTTGCCATGATTGTTTTCGTTGGATTCACAGTTCTCAATCAGATGCTCAACCGGATTTATAGACTGTTGCAGGAAGACCAGCTGGTGGCAGTGCAATATCTTCCCCCCTCAGACACGCCCGCGCCACATCCAGGCAAACACGATGTTGGAGGCTCCGTTCGTAGGTCCACATCCCTGAAGGCTCAGCTGAACCGGTATTTGGTCTCGTGATGAAGGCCTAGCGGCCAGGGTCCCAGAGTTGGACCTCAGTCATGGGAACGAACAGGGTCGCAAACTGGTGCCCATTGTGGCTAGGCTGCTCATGGGCGTATGGGAGCGTGTGAATGTTGCTCTTATTAGGGTGATCACCTGAGATGTGGGCAGGGTAGCTGCCTCTTGCTGAATCCGTCTTCATTGCTAATACCGGGGTCTCCTGGTCATCATCGACAGTGATAGCTCTTCCGTGAGAATGGGGCGCAGAACACTAGGTGCGCGAAATAGTGGAGCGTCTTTGCCCTTACTCTCGTCCGCAGCTCTCCGCTGTCCAGATGCCCTTGTCACTGCAATATTGTGTTCGTTAGCCAATGTTGACGTAAGGGTCTAGAGCGAGACTCAGGCCTTCAATATGTTTTAAGCCTTGCTCAGGAGGTCATTTAGCCGAAGCAGTCGACAACGGTCGTTAAGATGTCACAGCCGCAGGCCTGCAATCAAACACAGCCCTGACTGCATCTGACGTCAGGATCGGCCCCAATCTTGCCATTCTGCCAGAACCAGCGTATGACTTAAGAGCTCTTGCTTGTGAAGTTCAAAAAGATGCTTAGTCTAAGCGGTGACACAGTTTCAGGATTAGCCGTTGTGATGTCTAGTATCCCACTTATAGACGGCGATGTTGGCTTCGGCTGTTAGCAGGCTTCACCTAGACCACATTCCTCACCAGCATATGTCGACCCACCCCCCCTATGGGATCCATTGTCAGGAGACGAGTGATGAGATGCTGGATGTTGGGCGAGCAGATCGAGGACACAAACCCATACATTATTATCACGCCTCAAAGATAGTAAGATATTACGAAATAATGAAGCTGAAGAAGTATTATACCGCTGATATAATGCCTTAGCTATTTTCGACGAGCACTTATTAATCTTTCAGATATGTAGAGACCTTAAATTATTAGCATCACCTCGTTCAAGAACGAGGCGATCAGAGATTAGACGTTCCTGGCCTCACCCCGGTCGGCTTTAAGAGATAAGTGACGCTTCTCATCCAAGCACATCCCGAGGAAGAGTACAGAAGACTCCCAAAAACCGTTCTAAATGTACCCGTCAGCAATCCAGACAAAAGCAAGGTTTCCAAAGGATATCTCTCTGCGATTATTCCCCCCATATAAAAACCGTGGCATTCGTGAAAACGTCGATCCCTCGACCCTTAAACCGAAAAGAGCCCCAAAGTTATCGTGACACTCCATTCCACATATTCAGCGCCGGCAAATAGATATACAACCCACAGAACCTCGTCATCGACGTGTCAGCTTGGTCCTGCTCTCAGACACCCGCCTTCGAAGAGCCTACGTGTAAAGGTGCCGAGAAGGCGAGGAGGCAACCAGCGGAGGTACTCTCAGTATCACCATCCATTCGGCATCAGCAATCCTGTCCCTCTTCAACATGGCCTAGACGGATTTCATAGTCCGTCTCTGGCTTCCTCAAAAGCTCTGTTGTGGTTGTATTCACAAATCTAAGATAGCAAAGTAAGCATTCAACTGCCTAGAAAAGAGATTGGAAATGTCGGCGCTGGAGGTTCGTTTAGGGAGTCGATCCGAACTGGGCCAAGCTCGGATCTTTACTCTCTTGCTCATTTTCCGGAGTCGTCCCTGCGGTAAAAGCAGGGCCGTCTGTAGAGGCAATGAACCCTAGCGTGGAGCTCTCAATCGACTGGGTTCCCGACTTTCTTAGCAGTGTAGCCGATGATGACGGCGTCTTCGAGGTCAGCAAAGCCCAAATAATGTAGCGAGACTAAGCAGTAGAGGAGCAATGCTCGAGCTATTCTTCTTCGAAATAGTATTTTCTGTTGGAAGCGTGCTGCATTCGATCCACTTTCGACAATTCCAATTCTTTATTCCGACTGATCCTTTCTATGTCCCGCCTCCGGATCTGCAGGTGTAGGAACAATACCATTCTGTTTTGACCAAAGATCGTAGTATATACCCCTGGCTTTCATCAGCTCGTTTGGTGATCCTTGTTCCACAATTTCACCGTCCTTGATGACCAGCATGAGATCTGCGTTCATGACGGTAGAAAGCCTATGTGCGACGATAAAGTAGTCCGTCCTTCCGTCAGTTTATCCAAGGCTTGCTGAATCTTTTCCTCAGTCTCAGTATCAACACTGCTTGTTGCCTCATCGAGAAGCATAATTTTCGGATCCTTCAGGATCGCCCGGGCAATTGTCACTCGTTGAAGCTCGCCACCAGACAGCTTAACCCCATTCTCGCCTACTTTTGTTGCGTATCCATTCGAAAAGGTCATGATTTTCTTGTGAACAGCTGCGACTTCACAAGCCGATTTTACCTCCTCGTCTGTTGCGTCGAGTCTGGAATATCGAACGTTGTTCATGATCGTATCGTTAAATAGTCCAGGGTCTTGAGGTACTATTCCTATAGATTCTCGAAGACTTGCCACTGTGACCATTTGAATGTTTTGATCATCGATTGATATGGAACCTTCCGTAACTTATCAATCATTTATTAATGCACTTCCTTCGGTAATGAGAGATTATTTCCAATAAACAAGTTCTGACGAACCCACTAGAAAGCGCTGAAAGGCATAACCATTCGTGCGAGCTTCGTCATTCGTCAGGTGATCTGAGGAGCTGCCAGGCCAAAGCAACAAATCCACTTCTTGCTTCATGCATAAAGGTCTGTTTCATTGCGAGATGTGATTTGAGGCTCCATTCTGCATTAATAAAGCACTGTGCCTTGAATTTCTGATAGGCGGGTAAGAGAAGAGGCTGAAGAATACATCTATTATCGCGATATCAGTCAATGCCTTCACGTGCACAATGCCTTCACGTGCAGAACGTTCACATGAGGCAAAGAAGAACGTGGGGGCATGGGTAAGGATCCGTTTATGATCCTTTTGTTGACGTAAGAGCTCTGCTCTTTGAATTGCATGAGCTGCCTGATCCAGAGGCCTTCGTAGTACATCTGCAGCAGCAAGAGCAATTATGGAGGCAGCCCGTTCCTTTTTATCCTCAGGTCGGTATATATAACAAAGCCCCTTTCCATTCAGGGCTATGAATCCCCAAAACATGAATGTAGAGTACTCTTTAAAGGCCTTTCCAAGACACATAGGATCCCATTCCTCATCCTGCTTTTGTGTAACACGTTTTCGACCTCTGGATTCACCCAATATAATGCTTGTTTCATCTGTATAGATCACCCGGCCGCAGCCCTCTGTTGTGAGATCCCAATGCACACGATCCTTACACCATTGCAATCGTACTAATTAACAGGGTGAGTATCGTTCATAGCCTGCTTCATGAAAGGCCTTTGATATCGTAGGAATGGATCCTTTGATCTTACATTCTCGAGCAACGTCGATCCAGGATTTCATAGCTGAATGTGGCCAGTTTGATCATCTTATCAATTTCTTCTTGACATAGCATTGAGGGCTTTCCAGAATGTGATCTAGAAGCAGTGTTCTCACTTGAAAAGGCGCATGATTGCACATATCTCACCCCCGTACGAACTTGTATGACGCGTAAAGGTGATCGATCCTTGGCATAGGCAATAACCCCACGTGTGGTGAGCCAACATGATTGGAAGGTAGTATGACGACGATGTGATGGAATTTTGTATGGTGAGTATGAAAGCTTACGTACCTTATCTAATGAACTACGTTAGTCCTACTGTGGAGGGTCAAATCCGGCTTCTACCGTACCAGGCATTAGCCTAAAGCGGCCTAGAGCATTTGCATGTAACGTAGTAAAAACTCTTCCGTAGCTAGTTTGCACCATCATTCATACACTTCACAAGTTTTCTGCAAAGCGTCTGCTCATAGACATCAAATCTGCTCCGCGGGACCTCTTCGTCTGGTTCAAGCACAGCATTGTTGCAGAGGATTACAAAGCCTATTTTCACACTGTATGAAAAGCTTCCATGCCCCCTAACAACATTCACGTTAATTAAACTCCTAGGTAGCGCCAGTTGTGTCTAGTTACCGCGAATCAGCCGTATCCTCTGGTTATCTCGCGCCATTCCCGCAAGCGGATGGAAACATAAGTAGGATGGCCGAAACTCTGAAAATCCATGCTTCGGGTGGCTTGTTCATGACGAAGAAGTTCACTATACTAATATATTTCTCTGGCTCTGAAGAATGGACTTTCCTTGACGATCAACTTCCTACCTGCCCTCCTGAGGCGGTTTTACGTTTTGTGATGGGAAATCCCTGTCCAGGACTAATGAAAGACGAATCACAAAAGCCTCTATCAGACTCGACCGAACAAGAACTACGAAACGTCTTACCAGGCTCAATAGAGAACGAGTTGCAAAAACCCTTACCAGCCTTGACATCTGAATTACCCGTCGTTTCTGTTCGTGATGGCGAAAGCAATATCAATGCAGTGTTCCGTAACATGTATAATGTCGAGTTTTCAAGGCTGGTAGCACCAGCCACGTTGGCTAAGACCACGGAAATGTATAACTTCTTCCTAATCTTTCCTCCGTCGAAAGAAACAGAGCGCGATGCCATCATCGACTTTCTTCAGCATAACAAAGCAACTGAAATACTCAGCTATGAGACGAAAGGTGCATGGAACTATTTTTCAACTCGGATTAACGCCGGTGTCATTATCGTAGGTCATTATTGTTCCTTCTCCACTTGAAAGGGTTGTTGATAAGAAATCGTAGATTCACGAGAACTTTTTCGACCTGTGACGCATTCCAGATCTCGCACGTGTACTCAGAAAGAACATTAACGTGTGAAACTTCAACATGACGCCCTCGCAACTAGCTCCAGACCCACATTTGAACCGTCTATTCCCGCATGGCGTCGCCGTCTTGCTCACAGATGGCCTATTTCTACATCGGTCCCACGAAGCAGCAAAAATTCTCACCTGGTTTCGTCACATCGTTCTGAATAGCAAAGCACCTCGAACCTGGAATTTATGTAGCAGAACGCGCCTCAAGGATTGGTTGCTCACGTTACAGGCCGACAGAACTATGGAAGATGGCAAAGTCTATGTTGAGTGCTATGACGAGGTCTGGCGCATACTCAAAGATGAGTACATGGAACAAGGGGCTTCAGAGGAGGAACAGCCGACTTCGGAGGCCCCAATGTGCTTCTGGATAAAGAAACTATCGCCCAGAACGATAAAGTACTCCTTGAATGGTTCGTCGGCTATGCAATGACCAAGCTCGAGCATTTTCGAAGATTCGATATCGTCGCTGGCGCGCTATCGGGTGACGAGCGGCATCAGGAAATCAAGGATGAGTATCAGAATAAATGGAGTCATATTGAGATTGTGACGGCGGAAGATTTTTACCGCAAGTATAGGGTCCCCGACTGGGATGTGCTTAATAAGGAAGAGGAGCAGAGGGTGAAGATTATGAAGGGGAGGTGGGCTGAGGAAGATGCGGCGGATGCGGCGAATGCGATGACAAAGGACGCAGCAGGGGCTGCAAAGTGATGATGGTATGCATGAGTCGTGAGTTGGGTGTGCTGCGGATACAAGGTTATATTATTTCATCGATCCACGTACTCGCTAGTCAATTAATAAGCATCGTTCGTCGTTGATTTGTAGTTTTAGAGGTCTCAACCCTATGCGGAATGTTGTCGTGCTAGACGTGATAGTAGTAGTATCCCGGCTTCTCCATATGCATGTTGGCTTATATATGGGCCCCGATTTCTCCATATGCATGCTTCACAGGATTTGTTGCTTTCTCTGCTTGCCTTCTTCCTCTCCTGTACGTCTGTCTACCAGAAGCTTGGTCTTCAACAATGATTCATCTCTCTTGTAACACGTCTCGTACCTAAAGTTCGAAATCTTTGTTCAGATATATAAGAGATGTCGCGGTTTGTGCGGGCCAATCAGTAGAATTGAAGGGAACTACTGGCAACAGGTAATAGCCCGTTTTCCCCAGGCAAACATTCTTTCTGGTTTGGTAAGTCAAAATTGGGTGGGTTGTGACTACATGGCAAGGAAAGTTAAGAAAGAAAAAGGCCTCCATAGGTATTAGGAAAGACATCTGGAAATGAAGCTCAGAGTCATTCAATCGGTATGTTATTGTTCTGCTCTGTGAGGTGGAGGAAGTTGAGACCTTCGAATAGCCAAGGTCTTGCGCTGTTGTCGATTGCCTCCCTTATTTGCTGCTCAGTAGGCAGAATTCCGTCGCCGTTACATGCAGTCTGATCAAAAGCATGAATATACGAAGTTAAATAACTGTTATCTTCTCCATGATAATACCTCGAAATCTGTAACTTGGGAACCGTTTTACGGGTCACAACATGTCATGTAATCTGCAAGGCTGTGATCACGTGCTTACCTAATCCGACGTCCGAATAGTGACGGTCCGATCCCAACAGAGCCTCGCTGCAGGGCAGGCTAGCCTCAGACGGTCCCAGTGCGTGAAGACCTCGTAGGTGCGGCAGCGAACACCTAGCAAAAGCACGCCGGTCCATGGCGATGGCCACGTGCATCCGTTGCCGCATGTTGATGGTGAATCCCGGAAGAAAACGCAGGAGGAACGGCACGTAGACCAGGTATCGCACCAGCAACTTCCCTACTTCCGAGCGCAGGAGGCGGGCTACGGGGCGGGTGCCGGTGCCTCATTGGGATTTGTGGTAGCCAGTGATGAGGGCGACCTGGCTATGGTAAAGGTAGACGTTGCGAATCAGGAGATCCTCGTGTACTATCGTACTCACAGGCGCCGGAACACGCAGCGGGCGTACGGGCTCAAACAGGAGGAATGAAAGACAAGCAATACTGCTAACTCAGTACAATTCTACAGGCTTGGTGCAGGAAGCGGCCCCCCCATGTAGGAGTCTTGTCGGAAGGGGACTAGATGGACGAAGCTTTTCCTCTTCGTCAAAGAGAAAGTGGCTGAGCGCGCGCGGCGGAACCGGTCCTCGGCGGGCGGCGGAAACGAAGCTCAGTAAAGGGGCAGCTGCTGCTAAGCAGACTTCCTGCAAGAGAAGGGACGTGAAACGGAATACTTGAAAGGTTGGGTCGGCTGTAGCTGGGAAGGAGGTAGAGTGGGAACGAGGAAGACCCTCATCTCGTGGTAATTGAGAAGACCGTGCCAGCTGTGGCTGACGGTCTGCGCACAATGGCGGAGGTTATACAAACGGAGCAGGCCACGATGGCGGTGGGCTTGGAGGTGTTGGAAATACGAGGTCATATGAGGCATTTTGCTATTTTGGTTGTTGTTGTTACTTTCTATTCGGAACAGAATAGAATCAAAAGGTTCGTAGCCGACATCATGTACAGGTCGATCTCGTTGCCGGCCCCTTCAATATATATTGCAACTCAATAAATTTTGAAGTGAATCATTTCTGTGTACATTTCCTATCTATGAAACCGTCTTCGAATTGATCTAACAACATGCTTAAAACCGCGAAGTATATCATCTCCTGTTTTCTTAAAGGCATTCACTCGTGGAGAAGGACTTGATATACCATTATGCGTCAGAATTGCGTCATGTGCCTTGTTGAAAGTTTGGTCATTAGAATTTTCAGCGCTTGGCGGAGAAGTCATTTCAGTAAAGTCTGTATATATGATCGGTCAAGAAGGAATCACTTAATGATGTATAAACTTAAATCAAAAATCTATGTAAGCAAATCTTTTCAAAGAGATAAGAAGAAATGAGTAAGACTTGAGTCTGCATGAAGAAATATTACGGGTTCAATGTTTTGTAATTCTATCTGACCTGTCATCTCTCAACAACGCTGTCGTTTGAGTCATCATAGAAGAAACTTCTACTTCATAGAACTCTTCCAGATCTTGTGCTTTGCAACGTTGAGAACTACCAGGTGGGCCGTCATTCTCGAGTTGTCCGTCTTCACAAGTACATCGAAGGAATGGTTGCCGCTTCCTCAAAGCTCATCGAGGCTGGGATAAGATGGCAACGCTCGACAGGAACCCGGACACGATTCGCATGACTCAGCATGCAGACACGGTCACCAACCTCAGATTTCGTCAATCCCGGGCCAAGCCGTTTAACAAACCCACATTCGAGACCGATGTTGTGTTCGTCGTCTGGCACAATTCTCATGGTGATAGCGACATCTTTGAAATTGATACCCGCAGCCACCACCTCAACCTCCTGCATCGAGTTGACCCTCCTCAAGCTCTGTCTCGCGCAAGAACCGGATTCCACAGCTCGTCGAGAACTAACGCTACTGCTTCGTCTGTTGGTTTCGAAGAAGAATATGTTTGGTGCCTAATCGTCCAACCTGAAGCCTTCAATAAAGATTGAAGGGTTGGCGGAAGGGCTTGTGGCGTGATCTTAGCTGGACGGACGACGAGGAGATTCCTCCCCAAACCAGTTCCCGGATACGTTTCAGTGCTTCTTCACAGATACGCTAGACTGCTGTTGCTCGTAGTAGCAATCTCGAGGCTTGAGCCCGAACCATTAGCGTAGCCGTATTCGGAAGACTTTTTGGCTGCATCCTGGTCCCAGGCGGCGGAACTATTGACCTGTAATCTTCGCTATCTACTATGGCAACCGGAAGAGAAACAAGTCCCCTTGATGGCTTGTGTTAGCGTAGCTGAAGCTGACCACTGCGCCTTGCGAGAAGAACGTGTTTTCGGAACAAGATTGGCTTTCTTAGCTGCAGTACTTATGCTGGCAGCTCTGAGCAGGCAGAAAATTATCCCCGAGGCCTGTTTCCAAAAGGGGTAGCCTCTTGCTGACAGTCATGGTCAGATATTTACTCTACTCTGTAGATGACATGCCATACTGCAAGTAATGGCAACAGCAGCGAATAAAAGGCTTTTGTATCAGATTCAGGCGCCCTTGGTCATCTTTCTGCCATAAGCATACTTTCTTTTTTGCGAAGTCTCTCGCTCTCGATTTTCTTCCGGTATTCTGGGCACCACAATATCAGCAATGTGTTTTCAGTCATGTCGGATGACATGACTTGGGGGATTCATCCCATCCGTGCTATTACTACTTTGAAGGCGTTGACAGAACTGATCTCATACATAGTCACATAGTGAAATAGATTTGAAATTTGGCTGAAACCATTCCAGCGACTATCAAGTGTGGAAGACTGGTTATAAACCTTGCTCTGCTCTCCCTTCGTCTTGACCCTTATCCTTTCATGCAAGTAGTCGATACTACCATGTCAGACATCGCTGTAGCGTGCGAAAACTGCCATAACCTTCAATATCAGCTCGATAAAACGACAGACTGCATTGCTCGATTGACCAAGAGTGAGTTGTGTAAAATCGCTTCCTACCGCGAGCAATTCCATCAGCAAGTACGGAACTACGAGATAGATCTTCAAAAAATCGCTGCCGACGGGCAAAAGTCTCACGAAGTTCAAGCAGTCAGCTTGGATAAGAAATTGGAGATAGCGAAGCGGAGTCTTCGAGACATAAAGGAAATCCTCCGAGACACGAAGGAAACCCTCGCGTACGAACAGGCGAGGAACAAGAAATTATTTGCCATAGTTCAAAATGCTCTCCAGCAAACGCTTAAGGAACTGAAGGAGGGCGAGGGAGAAGGGGATGATGGTAACAGGGAATTTGAATGTTGAATGAGGCTTCGGAGTTGTCTACAATCAAACCCTGGTTTTGATTCAAGGCTTTTTGTTCGGAGAATCATAATGTTTTGTTCAAGGTGATGGGACACACACAGTCCAAGGCTAGCCCGACATATGCTAGATTTATCATTCTAAGATGCATCATCGTTTTGGTATATGAGGGTCAGAAGGAGTATATGCGAATATCAAACTCGCCTGTTCGAAACCCAATGCTTCGACTTCTAGAGCTGCGGTGGGTCGATGGTTGCGGTTGAAGCCTCAGAATGTCCTCGCGCTTGGTGGTTTATTGAATCCTTTAAGGACCGGTGTCCCATGTTCAGGACCAAGCATTTAAATCTGCTCTGCCGCTCCATGTTGTTGGAAATAGGGGAGATGGTAATCTCCCCTCTCTCACCATCAAAGCTATAAAGCACTTAGCCACTGAGATTAGCAGCATTATCGCCCTTATGCTCGGGCGACTTCGTATGTCGACTGAATGTATCGCTGCCTACATCATGAGCGAGAAGCTTGAGGAGGCTATTAAGACAACCGTAAGGCAGAAGATTGGTGATCAAGACGCTTTGCTACAGGATTCTATGGGTGGCAAGACGTGAGCACTATTTTAACAAGCCTACTGAATTAGTGGTCCAGTATTAACCGTTGATCAAATGTCGTCTGCGAGACATGAGGACTGCAACAGCATCGTCGCAAGTAGAGGGTTTTGCGATGCAGCGCAGAGACGCAATAATGCTTGGCAATGCACGCGTACTACCTTAGTACTACGTACTCGTACAGTACCTACCTACCTTAGTGAAATACCTCAATACATATCGGGCTGGGGGAGGGGTTCATGGACTCATGGTTCGCTTCGAATCGTTGACTAGTGGATTGTAATCTGCGGGCCTTGTCGTTCACGGTGCCACCGCTTTGCTCCGAGTAATTGGCTGTCGTCATCAAAACCGTGGATCCGTGGGTTCCGATGCTGCAATACTGTACTCCAACAAGCAGGAAAGCTAAGTGCTAAAGGAACTACTGTATCTAGATCTAAGATAGACGCTCGACGTATGCAAAATGAGGCTTCGTCGGTCCGGCACGCAAGCAGAAACTCCTCCAGGGTTAACGGCCACGGTCGGGCTGAGTGGTGGAGTCAAAGCACCGTCGACCTGTTCATCAAGGTTTACACTTCCTTCTGGGTATGGTCTGGACGGGAAATTTAAGACTTTCACGCCGCATGAGAAAACTAATGTGGCCAAGCTATTCGAGCATCAGGCATGGTGCCGCTCCCGTTATTCTACTGCACTTTTGGTTGTGGAAAACTTGATCCCAACGGACTATCAACTTTCACCGCAAGATGAATTGGAGTGTCACCGTTGGAATCGATGGCGTTTACATCAACGTCGCGTTTCAGTAGTGTCATCCGCACTCTGCTGCAACATGAAGAGGCATTTGGCCGTTCTTGTTGCTTAAGTCGAGATGATGTGCAAAGAAATCTGTCAACAACCAGGCGCACCCTAAAGCTGCTGTCGGTGATGGTGCCTGGTCCTCAAACGCCGCCGTCATTGTCGACACGGACGAAAAGTTAAGAATTAGAAAGAGTAAAGAGAGGATCCGATTGAGCGCGATCATGGTTCTATGGTAAAGGTCCTGCCCTTTGTTCTCAATTGTAGATGCCAGAGCGTTGACGCTAATGCGATCCCTTCACTTGCCATTGGATAAGTCTGTACAACGCATGTATCTCAGGCGAGGAGCCAGATCGGCGTGATTATAATGATTGGTCTGAAGGAGGTCTAGGGCGTTCATTCCAATGCCTGCTTTCCATCTGGTATAGTGGAACCCTCCCGGCAAAAGGAAGGGATGACATCGGAAATTTTAAGGGCGACTTGGTGGCGGAGAGTTTGGAGTCTTGAGTCGGTGTTTGACGCAATCAGTCCAGTACAACCAATTTCATCACCGTGACTCTGTCGTCAATAGTACAACATTCAATGGCACCAGCGTGGACCGTAGAACATGGGTCGGTCATTATTTGGAGATCGTTCTCAAATATGTATTGCAGGCCCGAAAAAAGTGAGACAGCTTCATGATGTTGTGTATGTACTTCAACGCCTGCGTTTTAACGCCTTCTTCTCCCCCTTGATGAATGCCTTCCCGCCCATCTACAACGGACGCTATCCTTAGCCGCCAGATAGATATCGCAGCGGTGAAAGGTGAAGGAGAGCACTCCTCTCACCCCTAGTCTCCTAAGATTCTACGTCGATAAATGAGGTTGTAGATGACTGGTCTTGTACTAGAACTAGTATGAAATTCACGTGACCGATACTACCGCAAGGCCCCTTCCCTTTATTAGTCACTTGTTTCGCATAGCTCTGTAATACTCTCGCGACTCGTCATTCAATGGCTCTGCTTTCTGAGAGCATGATTGAAATCATTGAAGCCAATCCCATCAAAGACGAATTCAAAACCACCACCGCCACATTCAAGTCTACCTATCCCAATGCGTACTCGCTAGCTAGTTATGAGAACCCTCTCACTGATCGAAGTACGTGCAATGTACCATTATTGGCACTTTACAGTTACTCCCAGCTGCATCGGCTCTATCCTCCAGAGAAACGTTTGGATCTGTTAGCGGTGACATAGCTTTACTATACTCCAGTCTTTCCTCAAACCAAATCGATAAGCTCATCGCTGGCTTGCTAAACACTGTCGTTGCTCAGAAGGATGATCAGAAGATATGGACTAAACTATACGAAGTCCTTGAGCGAATAGGCCATTACCGCAACCAATCACTCCTCCCAAATCCCGCCCATCTTTCACATCCTTGTTCCAGCAGACGCCTTGGTCCTTCAACACGGGCAGCTTCGCAGCTACATCTGAGCACAGGAACCAGGTCGATGACGCCTTGAAAGAAGAGCTCCTTCCAAGCCTCAGAATCGATATCTCTGATTTCGTCCATGCCGTCTTCGGGCTTGTCCCACGACTTGATGAGCTGGCAAAGAACGTTTTCGATATATGCCAGGAAGGAGATGCACCTTTATACACAATAGGCAGCGGCTGGGCTAAGTGGCCTCCGAGTGCTAACGAGGAACTCGTACTGGAATGGCTTCAGGGCCTTACGAATCAGTTTGCGGCGTGGACCACCGAATGTAGCGAGCGTTTTGCAGCTAGACGGCAGATCTACCAAGGCCCTGGCGTCTACCTTGATGGATCCGCCGTCAAACGGAAGATGGATGTTGGTATTACAGCACGCCATGGACAGAGCAAGGGTGACGAGGACGGAGTCGAGGAAAAACCAAATAGACCTCCAACTGGGCTGAGATCTTCGTGACTAGAGAGTTGAAGAGCAACCCCGTCCAAGATGGGCAGACGCCAGCGTTGCTGGACCTAGCCACGTACGCTCGGGAGGTTTTCCGCGCACAAGATCGGAGGTTCGTCCTTGGGTTCACTCTCTGTGGATCCATGATGCGCTTATGGCAGTTTGACCGATCGGGCAGCTCTGGATCATCCTCATTCGTGGCCCTAGCTACAGTGTAATACAAAATTTAACCTAAAATTCCATGAGCTCGCCGCGTCCGTCAAATGTGGAACAGTATTTGGCAGACTTAAACCTGGCCATAGAAGGAGCTTGCAGCGTTCGAGGTCCTAAAAAGATCAAGCTCGCGCTGCGCCTCCTGATTGGGCGAGCTTCAACCAATAGCAAAAACACAGCAGTGCCCCTCATTTAAAGTGCAACAAGAATCGGTTTTGAACACCTTTTCATTGCATCCCGGAGAAGTAGCTCAGGCCTCAAGACTGGGTGCGCCTAGAAATCTCAGCTTCTGATTCGAAAGCAGCCCGGACTCTCATCCCTCAACGCCAAGTTCCGGACCTTCGAAAACGTCTGCTCTACTCCGCCTGTTCTCCCAAAAGCCCAAGTCAAGCCTCCAGCACCTGCCGCCGCGGTCGCTCCAATTCCGGCCGTAACAGGTACAAGTTGCCCGGTCATCCCCGTTGACTGCAGTGTGGCGAAAGCTCCTCCGGCGGGCGTGAAGGCTCCATACATAGCTGACTGCCATGCGGGGGGGAGGGCATCTTGAGGGAGTTAGCAATGCTCAAACGAGATTCCTCGGCGAGGGCGCCTTTGTAAACGTTAAGGTGATGCACCAGCGACAGGACCAAGCACACCGAATCCAGTAACCGCGAGATGGATCTGGATAGCGGCGAAGGTTCCAACGCTTGCCATGATAATTCACCTGGCTACTGAAGCCACTCCAATGCAAGTTCGCCCGTTTCCCAGATACGCTTGGCTACCTTCGGCGAGGAAAGGGTTGCCCTGGAGCATGGTGATGAAGCGATGAGCCAGTTCGTTTGGCTCCTTGGGCAAGTCCAGGACATGGGTGCGGTTCTTGATGAGAGGGTAGATTACTCCGGCTTCAACCGGGTCCCCTTGTAGCAAGGTAGTGCGACGGACGAGTTCTGTGTTAGTATCAGCCATATTTGATAATGGAGCTGTGGTGTTTGGAGGATTAGTGCTTGAAGCATTCATAGAAATCTCCAGAGGACTTAGAAACAGCCGATCTTTCCGTGACAACGAGTGACGGTTAAGTTGGGGTTTTGTGCACCAGTTCCGCATGATTCTGCAAGTGCATTTTGCCTTTCAAGGTAGCTTTGCACCTCGGATGAGGGCATTTGATCGGCTGCCCGTCCGGATGATGGCGGAGGTGCTTCCGATGGAAGTGCTTTTTCAGCGTGGCTGTGGAAGGACTTCAAGCGAGCCTCTGTCGGCAGTCCTTCACCGCCGACGCAGAAAATACATTGAGTTGGTTTGTATTCGATCGGAATAGAGTCTAAAAGACTTGGCGGCTGGAGGACGGATGGCGGCGTCAGATCTCGTTCGAGCTTGGTATTCGAGGACGAGGGTTTTCGACGACGGAAATGACGGCCTTCCTGCAAGCTGCCAAAGGGCTGTCAAGGCGTTGATTGCTTCCACCCGCCGCTTGCACTCTTCTTCCAGAGATGGAGTGACGAAGGCCAAGAGCGTGTCGATGACATTGACGCGTTCGACAAAGACGTAAGCTGCTGTTTCTATCGTCTCCTCATCGACGACTGGCAGTCCTTTCAGTTGCCGTTGAATATCGATCACCGGCTGCTCCCTTTTATATCTCGCTTTGACCTCTTTCAGCAGAGACTCCTCAAGCCTTCGTTTTTGATTACGATGAGCGCGGTAGGCTCTCTGATACTCCTCGTATACGGGCGTGCCCTTGGTGCTGACGATGGATCCTTTTTGGTCTTGGAAGACTTTCTTCATTAATCTTAGCCTTCGGCGTAAAAGCCTCACCTCAGGGTGACGATCGACCTCCGCTTTTGGGCTGCTTCGAGTTTCCGAGGCCGTCGGCGGTCGATTGTGCGACTCATTCCACTGACGGCTCTCATCAAGGCCGTTTGTGGCTCTAAGCCGCGGTAGGCGGCCTGGGTGTCGGCCGTGATATACCTCGAGAGAAAGCTCTTCTGGAAGACTGTGGAGTTGTGATGTTGCAGGATCAGATTCCGTTGCGACTCGCTGATGAAGCCTGTACACTCATTAACTGCGATCATGGTCGTGCCACTCACTGCTATTGTCAAGAGCCTCGCCATTGCCACGTCGAAAGGTATATGGACCAGTCGGAAGCTCCATGCCGGTGACACTTTCAAGGTTGATCATCTGAGGGCGGAGGGTGCTATCCGCCAGAGCTTCCATATCCAAAATTCCCACCCCGTTCAAGATGCTTTTGCATCGGCGGAACAGAGGAATAGATTGCATCTCTTCCTTGATGGGCAGTTCCAGCTGATGCTGTCCGGAGGGGATTCGAAGACGGAAGAATTCTTCGGCGGAAGTCAGTTCGGGCACGGCGAAGGCTTGATCGGCGAAGATCAAAGCCAGTATGGTTATGTGAGGACAGAGCAGTAAGCATGGCTCATTCGGCACGTCAGGAATATCGAATTCGTTTCTGCGAAAATCATTAGCCAACACGCCAAGCCGCTACGTGGCAGCAAAGCGGTATGGAAGGAGATACTTACGAGTCTTTCTCGCCAAGATAGCCCTTCGTATACTTGTATGCGATTTCCACTAATACTCGGGGCCGTTCTCCTCCTTGGGGATCCGGGAGCAATGTGGCCTTGACGTGTCCATAGCAAACCGCTAAGAGAGCGGCAGGCCGGTTGCCGGTGATTCCTGCCAGCTGCACGCGATGCCGCTCGTGAATGAAATTCATCTCGGTGGAGAGAGAACTCGTCCTCGGCACGCATGATCAGCTTTTCTTTTTCTTCTCCGTCCGTAACCCATGTTTGATGGCCAGCCGCTGTCTCACCTGCTGCTTGTTAGCAAAGGTAGAGGTCAGAAGGTGCTCGCGTACTCCGTGCATCTGGCTCTTGACGAGCGGATTTATTTCCTAGAGAGCCCGTCTCTTTCTTTCGTACCAGGCAAAACACGTCCCAGTATGTTTGCAGAGTGCTGGAGAGTAGCCAGTCAAAGAAGACGTAGAGGAGCTTGATCGAGATCTCCTTGAGAGTCGTGAGAGGGTCTTTACCGGTGAATTCGCAGTATCTGCCCGGCGTGGATCAGATCTCGTCAATTCGCCGATGGAAGGTGGAAGATCTCCTTACCGGTACCAAAGGCAGTTAGTTCCTCACTGCTCGCCTCGTAAACACGTTAGGTGAGGTTCACGTCCAACTCAGCGCTTGTAGTATTCCGTCGAGTGTTCCATCCTGTGTTCCATGACTTCCACATGCCTTCGGGGAGCCATAAGGCCGACATGCGTGAAAGGTGCGTGGCCGAGGTGTAAGTCTAAAGGCGTGGACAGGGTGGGAGAGGAAGAGGGGATCGGGAGTTACACGAAGGACAGGGTTGTCAGGAACGATCGGATAAGTAGGTTGCCTGAGCACATGAGCCAGTTCTGGAGACAAGAAGAGGAAGAGGCGGGGACGAGGGTATTCGTTTTGAAATGGTCATGTCAGGCGGAAACGAAAGGAGCTGAAGGTGGAATCGATGGATTCGAGTTGCTGAAGTCGTAGGGTCGTTTACGAATCGATCCAGCTGGGTTTCGCATCAGCGAAGTAGCCACCTCCTTCCGAAATCGAGCACGTGTCACTTTGCTTGTAGGATAACTGAGCTTGTAGAGGATGTAGGCATTCAGAACAGCTGCATCTAAATGGAACAGAAACAGGGACCACCAATAACGTCGACATCGATGTTTGGCGGGGGAATATTGTTCCCTTTGCTGAGCATTTCCGTCGACTCCCCCCATGTGTAAATTGTAGTCCACCACGGCTCGTGGAAAGGGTAAAAATTGATTGTTTTCTGAATCGAGCTGGACGAAGTCTTCGGGAATATGGTGTCTGGATCGAAGATCTCTGGAAACGATTTTTTGGGCTTCCCCAAGCCAATGAGCTACAGCCTCTAAATTTAGTAATTCAGGGCCCTGTTTTGTCGTTTTCACAGCTCTCACCCCCAGAGCTTTTAAGGCCGTAAACAGGTCAATTGAGCTGAAGAAATTGTCCAGAGCCACTTATTCCGTACAAGATGGCTCAGTAGTGTTGTTGGGTTCGCGTAGTCTCGATCCCTTTTCTGAGCCTGTTCTGTCGAGTCCATCCGATGAACGACAGAATCTTCGCCTCTAATCATGGTCTCTTCATCTTTGATTCGCCGTATGACTTCTGTTTCGCTCGCTCTATCATAGTACGAGACGTCGAGTGCACTGACGCAACAGCTTGGAAAATCTTCGTAGATTGCCTGAATATTCCTCCCGATATGCAAGCCAAATCGCTCGTCTAGACTGCGTAAGATGCATGCTCCAAATCCTGTTGATTCCGAAGCTCCCTTTACCGCACCTGTATCCTATCCCTCGACAACAGCATAGTCACTGCTATGGATTTATCTTGAGAATGCCGAACGATGAACACTTTTGCTATCGATGTCTCTTCGCGAATTTCGATGTACGAGGGCGAGCACGAACACATGCAACGGTCGATCTAGTAGAAGAGTAGGTCCGTGTAGAAAAGAGGTGAAAGATGGTGAAATCTTCGCATCCCATCCGGCGCCGCATTCATCCGGCGCTAGTGGACTAAGCACTTCTTCCTTCCTCCGTAGTTCCTACCAATTGGGTAGTTCAGTCAATATATCTACATGCCTATCTACCCTCGTTTCTATTGGTATATAAGGGTCAGAGCGAATATGTGCATGTCGATATATTGACTATGCGGAATACGTAGTACATAGTATGCATTATGTATGAACATACCCCATTTCCAACATACATTTGGATGCATAGCCTACCACCATGTGGAGGGAGTCGAGGAGTTGGAAAAGATTCTTGGGAAAGCTTCAGGGCCTATGCGAAGCCGTATATACCTCACGCTGACAACAAATCTCGATCCCAAACCTCACCTCCTGGATTCAAGTTAATAGAGGATTTTCCCACTTTAGATGAAGACAATAAATACACATTCATCGACTGTACTGCAGAGACCCTCCAGTCGAGCGGCAGCACTCGTATCGTCTCAAAACGACCACGTGGATACAGCGAAAAGCCTCTGATGAATAAACAGCGTTCTTACTCTCCAGCAGGAGAAGATATCTCATTTATGGATCTATTTACCTGCCTCACTCAAGGCAGTGAGTATGAGAAACCGTAGAACCAGCTTCGGTCAAGTCGGAAAGCACCTCTTCGACGCCCTGTTTCACTCCAGATGGAAGGACGGCTGTAATCTGTCCTCCGCCTTGTATTGATCCCGAGTATTGGTGAAAGAGCCACGTTGACCATGACAAGGCATGCGTTTTGTCTATATGGCCGATGTCATGGCTAATAGATGTGTTCATAGCGATTATGGGTACGGGGCAAGGTAAGCCTTGGACCATTGTCCTACATTAAAGCAAGTATGGCTTCAAACGGGGATAATGCTAAAGTGAATATTTCGATATAGAGGATCTCCAAACCTCATACATTCTAGTGCGGACCTTGTTTTGTGAGTAAATCCAGGATTGGGGAACGTCACACAGGACTGACAGGTTGTCCGTCGATCAGCGATGTTAAGCTCTTCGCCATTATCAATATGAAGGCGGAGAGGGAAGGAAATTGAGTGTGCGCTGCGAATTCCTGAGTTCCTACGGAAGTTGACCATTCAAGCCGTTTATCGACTCGAAGACAGGCGGAAATCTTGAGCGTTGGATCAGCAATTTGATCCTCCAACTCCATAGCCTCGATATCCGAAGTAGGAAGTTCGTCGGCGATGTTTCTAGCTTCTCTTTCCTCTCTACGACGACGTAGAGTCTCTTCTTCACCAAATTGAGCAACCTCTGCAGACCGGGCCCTTTCCTCTTGTGATCTCTGAGCTCTGACACGGTCTGCAGCATCCGCACACCGCTGAAGCTCAGCGGGGTAGGCCTCGCGTGCTTTCTTCGCTGCTTTGGAATTACCAATGATATGTCCCTTGGAATTGCGGGGCAAATCGGCTTTGGCAGCGGCGCCTGCAGTGTTTGCTTTGTTGGCAGCAGCCTCTACAATGGTCCTAGCAGCGGCGTCTGCTTTGGCTTTGCGAGCAGCGTCTGCTTTGGCTTTGCCAGAAGGTTTCTTCGATCTTGATGAGGTGCTTGAGGGGATGAGTGAATCCTCCAGAGTCAGGTTCTGAGACTGCCAATGAGGTCCTTGCCAATTCTCATGGTTGTCTTCACTTTTGCTACCCCTTCCTTCGCAACCCGAAGACCATTCAACTCGACTTTGGCGAATTCGATGGGGCCCTCCAATATGGAGTGGCGGTAATATACTGTAAACATCCCATGGCTGATGTAGTCCAAAGCGTTTTCAAGGGTTGCGGTTTTTTCATATGGCAACAGTGCTTTTGGTGATATCATTTCAAAGTATCCCCCCCAAGTATTGATGCCATATGAGGCTGGGGATTCATCATATATCTGCCTCCATAATAAACAGACTCAGACTGTTGATCTACTAGCGCCAAATCAGTAACGTGATAGTGAAGTTCAACTATTTGGTTTTCCCATTAAATCATACACATTTCACATTCATTACAAGATGGACAGATGTAGGTGATTCAGAGGATACCTAGTAAAATCTAGCACCACACAGGCATATGAACCTTAAGCACCATCAACCAGAGCAACCAGATCAGCGCAAGAAGCTCGGCACTGTCCTAATCTTCCAACCAAACCTTGTGAAGAAATCAACAGACCACAATCCTCCATACCTTACGCCATCTCCTTAATGAAATTCTCAAACTCATTTACCGACTGATCCTCTTCCTAGACATGAATATGCGTTCATAAAGACCGCCTCTGACCTCATTTACTACGGGCTTCTGCTTTGGTAATCCACTTATTTTCCACCATGCTTTCAGCACGCTCTTTTGTGTTTTTCGTAAGTGCTCCTCTCCAAATCTCTCAATGCCGTGCATCAGTGCTTCAACACCACTTGTCAGACGTCCTGTATGCCGAAGAACTATAGCTCTTCGATTGCTGGCATGAACAGCAGAGCCTTTGCGCAGTTGCTGAACATGTCGTAGTAGATTGTGTGAAACTGTAGCTCTTCGCTTACGTAGCTTCTTGAATACACTATGTGACGCTGCCTTGAGTCTAGCAGTCTCCTTTGTAAAAGTGGTGGCCTTGTCAATTGTGTTGTCCACGAGTGCTTGTAGCCCTCTGTTTAGGAGATTGCCGATATTTGCCAGATTGTTTTGCACGAAATCCACGTCTTTCCGAATCAAATTGATTATGCCGTTTACAGCCTTCTTCCAGTCGTCCATCTTCAGCCAGGACGTTTTCAAGTTCACTTGAAAGATTTCGTGGATTTTCGGTCGAGATGTGGTCCAAACAGAAATGTTGAGCACGTCGTAAGCATCAACACAGCGAAGTTTGAGCGCATATACTCCGTCGAAAAGAGCCGAAACCTCATGTTTCAGGATCGAGCCCTCTCGTGTCACATTGAAGAGCAGTTTTGAAGCCCTTCGGGAACGGGTATACCAGTATGACGGTCTCAAAACAATGTGACGGTCTTCAATTAGGTGCATCTTAAACTTGTTCGAATTGTTTGCTGTTGAAGAATGGATCTTCGCTAGGAAGAAAGCGATATAGGACGTGATGTCAGTATTCTCATGTGTTGATGAGATGCTTCCGGTACCATGATCTGGTTGCGGAACAGAAGACACCGCTCTCGAAGCCTCCAAAGATTGATCACTAGATGAAACAAAGATGCTGGATACACGTGATTTCGAACGTGGTGCCAGCGTGTGCGGGAATCTCGATACTGATAGCAGACCTCAAGATCAGATGTTGACGAGATGCTATTGAAGCGATCAAGTGGAAGAGGAGTATAGGAAGGAGGAGATGGCGGGAGAAGCTTCCAAAGTATTCTAACGTAGTGGCCACTATCATGTTGATGAACCTGGGTGGACACCAAAGTAGGCCAAGTTCCGGCTCAACTGGCCTGTGTCAAGCTGTAGGAAGTTTGGACGATCGATCGGCAAATGTTTGCCTACTACATACGAGGGGGTCGCCATTTTCGATGAAAATTGCTCTGCACTACGTTTATTACCGAAGAATTTGCCGAGAATCTCATCAAAATTAGTGACGAATCTTCAATAAGTGCAAAGTAAAATCAACTTTACTGCTTTATATGTGACTCAGTGCTTCATATGTGATCTATGCAGTGCTTCAGACTTCTCCATTGGCTTCCCCAATAGCTTCCCCATTGGCTTCCCCATTGACTTCACATATGAAGCACTGGATAGATCACATACGAAGCACTGAACATATCGCATTTGAAGCACGTAGGGAGTATGATAGGGAGTATGATAGGAAATATGATAGGGAATTCGGTAGGGAGTTTGGTAGGAAATATGGTAGGGAGTATGATAGGGAGTTTGGTAGGAAATATGGTAGGGAGTTTGATAGGGAGTATGGTAGGGAGTTTGGTAGGGAGTTTGGTAGGGAGTTTGGTAGGAAATATGGTAGGGAATTCGGTAGGGAGTTTGGTAGGGAGTTTGGTAGGGAGTTGATAGGGAATTCGGTAGGGAGTATGATAGGAAATATGGTAGGGAGTTTGGTAGGAAATATGGTAGGAAGTATGGTAGGGAGTATGATAGAGAGTTTGGTAGGAAATATGGTAGGGAGTTTGGTAGGGAGTTTGATAGGAAATATGGTAGGGAATTCGGTAGGGAGTTTGGTAGGGAGTTTGGTAGGGAGTTCGGTAGGGAATTTAGTAGGGAGTTTGGTAGGGAGTTTGGTAGGGAGTTTGGTAGGGAGTTCGGTAGGGAATTTAGTAGGGAGTTTGGTAGGGAGTTTGGTAGGGAATTCGGTAGGGAGTTTGGTAGGGAGTTCGGTAGGGAATTCGGTAGGGAATTTAGTAGGGAGTTTGGTAGGGAGTTTGGTAGAGAATTTGGTAGAGCGTAGGGTAGAGCGTAGGGTAGGGAGTTTGGTAGGGAGTTTGGTAGGGAATATGATATCGAGCCATGAAGGGTGCTTTCTATCGAGCTAATTAGCATGTGCCATGAAGCATGTACGAAGCATACAGTGTGTACGGGTAAACAGAAAAGAATCGTAAAAGAGATATAAATCGCGTACAATGTAGATAATGACAGATGCAGGTGTGTACGGATAAACAGATAAACAGGTCAAAGAAATTTTCAATCGTCGGTCGGATGATTTCCGGTCACCTGATGTACGTACAACGACTTCAATGAACTGTAAAAATCAGGATGGTAGTTTAATCGAAAGAAAAGGAAATGATGGTAGTTTAAACGGGAAAAACGAGGTCAACGCAGGCAAAAAACATAGTGCGGGGTCGAAAAAGTTTTGATGTTGGGTCACCTGATTGAACCCTTGGCACGCAACGAACAGAATGTACCCGTTGTCTCAGTACTATATAGAAACACCGATTACTAGGTACACAAACACCCCCCCCAATAGGTCTAGCGGCTACCCAACTGGGTTTAGCAGCTCAATAATCTCAACAACGCGCACGCGTTCTTTCATCAACCAACCACTTTACCTACCCACCACCCACCCTACCTCATCGCCGCCATGGATCTTGCACCCCCTCCAGTGGGTGAGCTCTATGTGAGCGACGAGAAGCTCATCGCCGCCGCCAATACATGAGCTATAGCTCACGGTTATGCGCTCATCGTCAGTCGATCGAACAAAAACAAGCGGGGAACTAAACACAAAATTTGGTTGAGGTGTGATAGAGATGACAAATCTTCGAGTCCTGTCGAGCAAAAGAGACTACACGCTGGCTCAAGACTCATCGAATGTTGCTTCAAAGCAATAGCTAAATGATCGCTTGACGAGGCGAGTTGATCGCTCAGAATCGAAAATTCAGCTCAAGTGCAGAATCCACCCATCGCAAGGGCTCGCGGTAGGCCAGCTGGTGCAACTGCAGCTGCAACCCGTACACGTCGTGAACAACAGCTAGAGAACTCTACTCAACGCGAATCGAGCCAATTTGAACGAGTTGAAGCGCATCTGCAGCAACAGGCTGAGCAAGAGCCAGGGCTGGGGCAAACACAAGCGAGGGGTAGGGGTAGGGGAGGTAGGGCACGGGGTGGGGGTAGAGGTAGAGGGCTAGGTCGAGGAGGTCGAGAGGGTAGAGGGGGGTGAGAGGGAGGGGGGGGAGGGGGTGGAGGGGGGGGGCTTCGGCTGAGCTCCTATCGAAGCATCAGCAGGAGGCTCCAAACGGTGAAGGCTTCTACGGCGTGTTTCAAATTTGATATGTAGTTGCAAATGAATAACGACCTCAAAGATACTTAATTTTTGGCAAGTGTCTTGAAGATGCGCGTTGTTGAGAATATTGAGCTGCTAAACCCAGTTGGGTAGCCGCTAGACCTATTGGGGGGGGGTGTTTGTGTAGTAATCGGGGGGTGCTGTGGAGGATCAAATCCGGCTTCTGCCGGATTAAGCATTAGCCTAAAGCGGCCTAGGGCATTTGCATTTAAAAACTCTGCCGTAGCTAGTTTGCACTATCATCCATACACTCCACACCAAACGTCCCTATGATTTGGGCTGGTGTGTCTATCAAAGTGTAGCTGGACATCCTATTACCCATTTAAATCTTTCAATTACTCTGTTAAAGTTTCAACGAGTATACAGCAAACTCCCCTCTGGAGCTCTATGGTAGAGTCAAGTGACCCACCAAATAGAGAGTCTCCCTTCACCGACCAATCCGAAGGGATTAGGAATTGGCAACGGTTTCCTGACAGTCCACCCAGATACTCGACGGTAGAAGAAGAATTTCTATCTAAATTACGGACCTTTTCGATCGAATCCCCGTCTACCAGTCCCAGCGGAGAAAGTGCCTCAATATCTTCCAAACCTACTTCTTCCACACCCAAGTCATCCCGTCGCTTTCTAGTCACTATGGACAACCCCAAAGAGCAATTTCCTCCATTTTACGGGAGAAAGGACGGCAAAGAGGACCCCAACGAGTTTGTGGAGAATGTCGAGTTTGTGGTAGAGGAGAGGGAATATACCAATGTCACTCGGAAAGCAACAGCATTACGGTTCACATTTAGGCTACACCTGCGGGAAAAGGCCTACGAATGGTACCAAAAGGTTGCTTATCCTCATCTTGATCAAGGGGCTTGGATGACGGAACCATTGTCGGGATCAACATCCCGACTGGTCAACTCAGATCCAGATTGTCGGGAGTTCCCCCGGCTGGTGCATGTAGCAGAAAAGATAACAAAACCACAACACCATCTGTACCAGCGCCGTTAGGAATCGAACCTAATATAATCAAGTACCCTCGGCAAACACGACCACAACCACTAGACGTCTGCCCACAGACGCAAGGGAACCTTTCGGCACATGCCTGGGATTCGAACCAACAACCTTTGCCGGGAAGCTCAGAACCGAGGCCCACAAACGGGATCTAGGGCTAATGGCGCTGCCAGAAAAGATAGCAAAACCACAACACCATCTGTACCAGCGCCGTTAGGAATCGAACCTAATATAATCAAGTACCCTCGGCAAACATGTAGAGGCCGACTGGATGATATAACTCTGGCTACGCCGCGTATTGGGAGATGACAGATCCGGAGGGTGACTGTTGTTCCGGTCGATGTCATGCTCATCACTCGAGATCGGTAACTGAGGATCAGGCTGGCCCTTGTAGATGCCAGCAGATGCAAGTTGATTCTCGTAGCGCGGACTCTTATAAGTAGCGCTTTTGCCATCTCTAGGTGTGGAAGAGGCGAGAGCTAGTCCCGATTGGGAACAGTGGAAGCTCGCATTTGGGAGTGAGATCCTTCGCCACGTTCAAGCTCTCATCTTGTTGTCATACTGTGAAGTTCTTAGGAAAAGGGGCGTTCTTCGCGGCCGGCAGTGTGACCGTCGAAGACTACTGGACAGCGCCCTATGAATAAATGGCGTTATTGTTGCTCTAGTCAGCCATGGGTGGACGATTTATCGGGCCACAGAACTGTTCTCCATTGGTGTGTTCTTCAAGCTCTTTACTTGCGAAGTTGAACTTATACCTATCTCAGACGCAATATCCATTACGGATCTTACCCATATCCGTGACATCGGAAACTTACAATCAATCCTCGGACATCTCAAGAAAGGTGAGTTCGTAAAACATGATTACAGCGATTGTCTTGAATCCGAGTACACCATTCCCAGTCTTATTGTATCTCTGCTTGACGCATGCAACATAGCGGCCAACAAACCCTCGTATAGATTCCCGTCCGTTAGCAAAGGCAATACTGACGAGCTAGGATTGATGAAGTATACGCCGCCCTTGGTTACAACTCTGATTGCGTACTAAAGTCAGTTGAGAGCATGTTCAAGGTTCCTGCTGCTATTAAGAGCACCCCCGTCACCTCCTTAGACAGTGATTTCGAGGTCCTGAGACCAAGTTCCTTCCAAAGCAAGTCCCCAGAAGTCCTTGCGAACAATCCTCAATCAAACGGCGGCTGTTTGCTTTAACCAGCAACTGGCCCAGCCAGTCGTAATTCCTATGATTGCGCCAAATACCGTGGCTTCTCGGCCGGAGAAACACCACATAGAAGCGGATAGCATTTCAGCTAAAAGAATGTATTACTAGACTCATCTAAATCCGCAACCAGTCTTGAGATTGGCCCAAGATGACCTCATCAAAATAAAGTCGAGCTTGTTACCGAGTAGCTCTGAAAATCTGGACGACTTTTGTAAGTTTGGCGTTTGTGTCCCACGACCAGGTTAACATTTTTTCAGATGTGCACTCCATTTGTGCTGGTCGAACGCTCCTCAAAGATAATGCTTACTTTCAGGAGGTCCTGCCAATCGCAAATCAAGACACGGCTACAAAATCCGCCATGATTGCTCTTACTTCGTCTTACTACAAGGAATACTTGCCAGACGGAAGTGCTCAAAAAGACCGGATGAAAATACTTTGAAGGTCGAAGCCATCGTGCGAACGCTGGCAGCTTTGAAACGAAATGCGATAGAGGGCCATGTCTCATCTACAGACACTGCCAAAATGCTCCTGATTCACCACGCAATTCTTAACCAGAACTTACATTTCGCACACTAGACTACCTATTTGTACCAACTACAGAAATCCGTTGGTCAGCAGTCAAATTTAAATTATGGCGAGGCATTCAATATGGCTAATGACTATCCTGCCGCTAAATGAGAAATACCGATTCCAGACGTTCAACTACGACTGGGTTTGAATGTGGTGTGGATCACAGCTTGACAAAGGTGAACGGTATTCTAGGAATGTCACGGAAGATGTTGTATTTTGAGTACTTAGTTACAATAGCTGCTAAGGTAAGTATCACAAGATGGGTAAGATTGAGGCCTAATTCCTGTATTTCGACTGGTGATATCCTTGCTCGTTTCCTGTCCATCAGCAGCATCCGCAGCAGCTTTCTTCGCTTTAGCTGTGACGGCCTTCTTCTTAGGAGTCTTTGGCTCAGCTACTACTGTAGCATTCGCATCGCCGATCTTGGCTATATCATCATCAGCTTGGAAGACCCGTGGATCGGAGGGATGTCATCATTACCATTCTTGGCCTTGCTTGAAGTGCGCTTTTTCTGCGGGCTTGGGGATGCCTCATCGGTCGCATCTGCTCCACGCTTCTTGGGTGAGGTTTTGACCTCAACTTTGATGGTATCTTTGACTTTCTGCAGGCTCTCGCCGTAAGCTTAGCGACCAGTGAAAACATTAAGAAAGACACGCAGATAGAAGACATAAGGCGGGTAATGCCCTTGATCATCGAGATCATTAAAACAGTAACAACAAGTAACGTGAGTAATACGAGTAGAGCTTTGAACTTACATCGTCAACTTCCATCTGGTCGGTCGCAGCGGTAGCAGTGGCAACCAAGAGAGTGTGGTCAGTCTCGTCGGCGCCGTCAATATGGACTTCCCCAGTCTTGCAGGTTACGGATTCCGCAACGTTAGCAGCTGTATCTTGTTCGAGGCCGCCGTTGCCAGTCTCGTTTGGTGCTTCGCCTAGAAGCATCCTGTCGAGTGCGCCCATTGACTTAGACATCGTTAATCGTTGGTTTGATAATGTTCTGGAATGGAGATGAGTATTGTATCTGATTGAAGTAGAAAAGGTGGTTGATCTTGAAGGTTGGAGCGAGAAGTTGGGTTGGAAGTGAGGTGTTAAAAGAAGATTTCAGGATAAGTGAACAAAAGACGCCGAGAACTATCAGAATACTGAAAAACACCATTGACACTCTAAATGGTCAAAGCGATGAAGTACTTCAATATCTATCCGCCATCTGGTAGAGGGCATATCAACTGTTCAGCTGACCTTAGCCGAAGAATTGGTAGAACACGCCTTCACTCTAGCGCCTATCCAGCAGCTCTACTTCCGGCTTAATCCTGACGAGAATCTGTGCTTCGACCAAATGCTTTTACCTTCGGCTAGGTAGAAGGGTCCATCTAGTTCCTTACTAGAGGCCCTTCACGCTATCGTTAGCATGCACTCCATGCTACGTGCGCGTTTTGGTAGAGACCAGGATGGAGAGTGGGAGCAGTATATTACCCCCGAAGTCGGCAGATCAGTCCATGTCAGCTGTGTAGAATCCACTAACCAAAGCGAGATGGTGCAAGCTATTGCTCTAAGCCGCGAGAGCCTGAACCTCAGGAGTGGGCCACTCCTTGCAGCAGTGCTGTTTGACAACGCTGAAGGCCAGAACCTCATCACCTTGTTGTTGACCTAGTGTCGTGGCGGGTGCTGCTACAGAGGAGCTTCTAAGCTCAGGGACAATGTCCGCTCCACCGGCTTTTACAGGCTGACTACACTGTCAAACAGCTAGATCCTGAAACTGCCCTGCCCTCTAAATTGCCGCTGTCCCATTTCCCTTACTGGGGTATAGATTGTAGTAGCAAAATCCTACAGAGAGCTACCACAACGCATTCCAGATCCGACCTGTCGAGCTTAGGATTGCAGCACTTATCTACTCATTCGGCCTTGTGTTTGCCGACCGCGCTCACCCCCTAGTCTTCAGCGAGGGTCACGGCCGCGAGGTATGGGACGACGCGATTGACCTGTCCCGCACAGTGGGCTGGTTCACGACCATGTTCTCAGTACAATTTTTTGACGGCGTGCTTGACTCAATTCGCCAAACTAAGGACTGTTTCCGTAGCTTATCGCATAACGGCTGGTCGTACTTTGTCTCTAGGTTCCTGGACAAGAGAGTGACTCAGGCTTTTGCATCAGAATTTCCACTTGAGATTTTGTTTAATTATCACGGGCTGTACCAGCAGCTAGAGCGCAGTGATGCGCTCTTTGAACAGCTCCCGCTTCCCGACAGATGCGAGCTAGCATCTATCTTACAAGTCAGACAGTTGTCTATCACAAGGATTTGCAGCATCAGGAAAGGATTTTGGCATGGATCGAACAATATAAGACCATACTAATAGAGATGGCTAGTCTCCTTCCTAGCAGGAGTTCCGAGTGGACATTGAGCGACTTCCCGCTGGCCTTCAACTGCTACAAATAACTTTATGAGTTCAGGGACAAGGCCTTGCCACGCTTAGGTATACCTCAACCCGACGACATCGAAGATAACTTCCCCTGCTCGCCTATGCACCAAGCCAAGGATCTAAGCAGCTACCAACCATGCTTTATCCTTGAGGTCGTACATACCAAAGAGGGAGGACAGGTCGACCCTACTACAGTAGGCTTCGGTATGCCTGGGAGGCTGTTGTCAAGCGACTTACTTATACACGAAATAATGCTTTTGTTAGTGCGCAGATATATACGTTTTAATGAAAGCTTTCAAGAAGTCTCACTCGTGAATCAAGCGTCCTTCAAAGGCACATCATACGGATCTCTGACAATAGGTTCTAGGAACTGTTTATTTTCTCCTCCTTAATCACTTCCGCTCCTCAAACGTTCGTGTTAATCCTTTCCTCATTATCCTCCCTACTCTCCATCGTCATCCCCCATTAACTCTTTCCCTTTCTAGATCCTTCATATTTGATTGCCTGTGTCAACGTTTGTGCTGCAATTCGAGCTCAATCAATTTTTGAGGCGATTTGAAGAGACAGTGACGATAAAACAAGGGCTTGAGTGAAGTATCAACCTCGGCCTATGTGAATGATCACTCTGTATCAAAACTTTCTCAGCTCTGTCTCAATACCTCCTGTCACTTCAACCTTGTTGAAAATCGATCAATACTATCACCATGTCAATAATTGATCAATCGCTCTACGTCTATCCCTCCAGCGACGACGAACAGCACGATTTCTACGATCAAGTTGGCCATCTCATTGACTTTTGCCGCGAGCAAAAGCGGTAAGCAGACAGACTTTGCTACACCGAGATGCAAGTATTGATCATATGTCGTTTGATAGTGAAATCGACAATACCCTCAGCGAGGAAATCAAGCATTATAATCGCTCAACTATCGAAGCTCATAATGAGTACAATCACATACCTGCGGCGCTGACGATGAATAACTTTCTCGTATTGAAAGAAAAGCTTGGAGCCGTTCGCGTAAACTGCCGAAGTATGTTCCTTGATCAGTACTCGGATAATAAGCTAACAATATTAGTTACAACAAGTTGATCCGTCCAAAATGCCCTTCATCAGCCGCGAAGATTGGCTTCATGTTGCGGCTTTGTGCTACATCTTCAGTATCGTTTGGCGAGATGAATCGCAGAAACCCATCGCTGTATTACAGCGTTGGTGGTGGCTGGTACATCAGGACAGTCAACGTTGGATGATGCGTTTGTCGCAGTGGCAGATCGCTTCCGATCAGATTAAAGCCGCCGTCAAATTGACGCAAACTCTTTCTTGGTTTCCTCAGATCCTGATCTAGACGGTGAACTCGGCATCGAAGAAGATACATCAGATTCAGATTGAGATTGAGATTGAGTTTAGAAGCAGAACGCACGAGTCTGGAAGTCCGATATTGATTAGCAGAATGTAGATTGCTTAAAATCTATGTCGTCTCTTCTCATCAGGATTAGTGCAGTTGACGTCCTAAACCATTAGCTTGTTAAATCCATCTCTAATACTTTCCACCTTTACTGAGATTTCTACTGCATTATATAATAAAGGGGCAGGGTTTGATTACACTTCTGCAGTACGAAGTCCAACGCTTGGCTTTTTACCACGGCCGACACAAACTTCTAGCTGCCCCCCCGCCCCCCTTGCCTGCGGAGTTGACAAAACGCGTCGTATCCCCACTACCTCTACTTTATTGACACTACCTGGACGGAACATCTTCGATTGGGTGACTGAGCTTTGTATGCCTATCTCTCATATCAGAGAAGTGTTGGCGTATCTACGGTTTAGGTCAGATGCCCATGACTATGTGAGGGCAGTATCACAGAGACGGCAGGAATCTATGGCCTTCAGATATGAGGCTTGTATGTCATCAACTTCAGGATCTGGTTATGTTACACCAAATGACCTCTGGCAAATTGATATTGACGTGTTCATATCGTTGCTCCCACTCAAATAGGGCTGTTTCCAGTTTTGGATACAAGAATTTCGCTTACTGTAGAGGTATATCCCATACTGTTCCCGCCACCAGTTACCACAGGCTTCTAGGCGGTTCCGACCAATGACGGCCTGATTAGCTTTAGTGGACCACCAAACCTGTAATGCTCGCCGTTGACTGCTTTGGATAGCCCTCCGACCCTCCGGGAGCGCTTGGATGAAGGTAGATTGGTAGGTAGGTTGAGGGTAGACATTGAATGTTGAAATACGAGATCATATGGGGGCATATTGATATTTTGGTTGTTGTTGTTAGGAGGCTATCTAGGAGGTGGAAGGTGAAAACTCTACTAGCGGGCCCCAGCCCTACCAGCCCTATAAGGCGGAGGTTACCAACTCCCCTATTTCTAACATTGAATATATCGGAACACACCAAAAAATTTCAGAAAGAAATTCCGGTTACCTTATGGAGATATTCCGCTAATTACACCAAAAATAGGTGGGGGCCGGAAGTTATTTCCGTTAAAACCAGAATTCCGGTATGCGGAATTCCCCTATAACCAGCTTATACTGTATTTTTTTTGTGCCAAGCCAGCTGCCAATACTTTCACTAAATCGCAGACCTTCGGGCGATGGTGTGAGGTGAAGGACAGTCGAGGTTAGTGAGGGTAGGAAGGTAGTGAGGGTAGGAGGGTAGGAAGGTAGTGAGGGTAGGAAGGTAGGAGGGGTACTCCGTAGGAAGTAGGCAGCAGCACAAAAACCAACCCGAAAGTACCTAGTCACATACTTTCGTCACTCCGCCCCTTTTCTCTCTGAGATTCAAGTCCGTGACCGCCTTCTCGCAAGCCGGCGCAAGCCCGCAATGGAATCTATACTTTATGTACCAAGGGTGGTTCCATCGCTGGGAAAGGAGGAGCGAGAGGTCATCATTGGCAGCTTTGAAAGATCGTCCAAAGCACGCAAAGACTACTCCGTGTTCTTCAGCTATGCACCGCCGCAGTCGCGGTGGAGACATGACGCATTTGTCGACCGGTTAATGACCTTGATCGCCATCCTCAAATTACCCGAGGCTGAGACACCGAAAGACGCGGTGGCCCACCAACCAGAAGCCCTTGAACGTGTGTCAATCGACGAAGATGCGTTCCTTGGCTTTCTCGAAGACATAGAACAGCTGGTCGGTCAGGCCGTCGCTCTGTGGCCGCGAGCCGCGGCGGGAGACTTACGTCTCTCGACGGCGTCAACGCGTATGTGTTGCCTTCTATTCGTCGAAATCAGCCACGAAGACATTTCACTGTTAATACTTACCCACCTACTCTAGTGACGAGCACGTTCCTGCGCAGAATCAACAGTATGGTGAGCGCCGAATTCTTCCTGAACGAGTCATGGTTCGGGTCGAGCGGCCTAGTTGCAATGTACAGAAGCAACAGCTTTCCCTTCTGGAACGAGCTGCAATGGTGCCGGAAAAATCGAAGATTTTGTTCTTCATATGATGTAGGGCACCGGCAGTTTTACACAATCTTTTCGGTACAAAGCTAACGTTTACATGAGAACTCCGTTTCTCCATTCCGGTCTTGATACCGTCTATGCGCCACTTGTGACGAAAATGCTGTTGGACGGCACAGAAGCACAACTGAAGGACGGAAGTCTCATCGTCCTCAAGGCCGCCATAGCAGCTTCCTTTGCCTTTCAGTGCGCCGAATTGAACCTTGATCTCGACAAGCTTCGCACATCCGTCAACGCGCGAATTTCGGAAGCCGCAAAGCTGTTTACAAAATGCAAGAGTCATTTCTCCAACGAGGCCGGCGGCTTTGATGAAGCCTTGTCGATCACTTCCAAGTTCCCAGATCTGGGCCGAACAGTGTGGCGACGTCGCGAGCTTCGGCGAGATGATGAGCTTGCTCGAGCTTCAGATCGTTCATGGTGAAAGATATTACATATTCGAGAACGCCGCACTTCAGCATTTTGCCTACGTATGCGAAAGCGGACGGATGGGCGGGATAACCCTGCCCCCCGAGTTGGAAGCGCTATTCAACGACCCGAGAGTCGCTCCCTTCCTCTTCATGGACGGACGGCCGAAGACGTTATATGGTTGCCGCAAGGGCATCGAGAAGTGGAGCGATCCTGGCTCGGTCCGTTCCTTGACTTCACACGTGTTCAAAGTGAGAGATAAGCGCACTCTGACTGAGCAAATCGGTGAGCTTGAGGGCTCCGTGACGCACGAAATGATCCAGCTGCTGGGTGGCAAAACACTGGAGCAGTACCTGGATTGGGAGTTTGACTTTCCCGACCCAGTACGCCTCGAAGACTCTCTAATCAAGGCTGCCAGGTCTGTTGCGAAGAACGACTCGATAGACTATGAATCCTTATGGCCCTATCTGAAATACAACAAGCCAAACAAATTGAATCAACAGAATAACCTTCTAGCTACGTTCATGAAGCAGTGGGTCCCGGAGGTGCCGGGGGAAGGATCAGAAAACTAGACAGCCAGTGGCAGTAGAGCTCAGTTGGTCAGATGTTATCTCATAGAATTTTAATCACACAACTCATGACAAGCACATCGAGGTTTGGGTATTGCGAAGAGCTGAAGCGAGACTTGGGTACACAAAACTTAGAGGCAGCCTTTCACTAGGATCTTGTCGACATGGGAATTGGGATTTTAATCAGCTGAATGAAGTCTCATGAGATACATGCAGACCTTCTTTTGCTATGCATCATTTCTATTGAACACGTCGTGCATTTTCACGTCAATGCTGAAGAGTGTCAAACATCGACATGTCTCTCTTTGACGTAGACTTGCTATGTTACTTTACAAGGTGCATTAGAAGCAATATACAAGATACGAGCTTAGAAGAATGCAGCAAGCAGCAGCACTCATCTAATGTCACAGACTGATGATTCAAATATTGTCGAGGGATAGAGGGTGAGCAAACAACGAGCACCCGCAATGATCGTAAAGGTACTGTAGTAGAATGTATGTATGTATGTTCTCTCTGACTAGCTACAGAAGAGAATCTAGGTGTAGTCGGAGCTCCTCCTCATCGTCACCTGACCCCAATCTGCCCTGGTCAACTAAGCCGCAATGGGGGATGCGCATGCAATCTCACAACATTCGACCCCCGGTCACTAAAAGAGAGGTAGTCTATCGCTAATGCCTGAGCAATTGCTCTAAGGCCACCTCATTCATCATCCTCCACCGAGTCAATCCCATTATAAAAATAAAGATTTAGGCCCGAGGGCCGCAATCTCCGCCTCTCTTTTACCTGGCTCAAGGCAGACTTTCGACAAAACTCAATCAATTCTTGACTTGTGGTAAATAGAAGAAAGGGAGGTACGATCGTTAGATCTGTTTTTGGTTCTTGCCCTAGATCCTAGCCCTAATCAACAACTACCTTACCTTACCTTAAGGTAGGTACCTTAAGGTATGCGCTAGGTACCGTAGTTTTCGTTGCGAATTGATTAGGGTTCCTGCCCTTGTTTATCTGAGGGTAGGGGTTCAGGCATATTGGAACTTTGCAGACGTCTGCACCTTCACCCCCATCATTTTTTCCATATGCCCATGCGACGGCTGCCATCCGGTGCTGGCTGAATATGCTTCTTCGTTGGACTTCGCCACTGGCTCACCATTGTCCGGCTCGTCCTTGTCTGGTGCTGCTGTCACTTTCGGCAGCCTTGCCAGTCCTCAACGAACCAGTCAATAGTGAAACAAAATCCAGCGGCTCACCAGGTTCCCTCATTGGAACAATGACTGCAAATCCTGACACGGTTTCCTGATGGAGCGTTGACGTTGATATGTCCTGGTCCTCACCCTCCTGTTCATTGCTGACCTCGCTTTCAGGCGCTCGAGTCACAAACTTCTTCAACCTACTTCCTGCAACCGTTCCTTTCAAAGCTACTCCATCGAGCTCTGCAATCCTATACCACCATTTCTGCGTATTCGCCTCCACCGCCTGAAAAGGTCCTAGCCACCTTCATGCCAGCTTCTGAGTATTGAGTGGTATGAACGCGCCTGTGGTCATCCCGGCCTCCCAAATGCAGCGCGGCCTCCTTCAAATCCTCATCTCTGCGTTCAAGCTGCCGAACACTAAGAGCCAGCAGGTCACTGATTGTGCGATCGTTCCAGGTGAGTTGGAATATCAAGCTTTTATAGGAAGGACGGCATCACAACCATACAGAAACACGATATGGGGCCATCCCAGTGAAGGTTCTCAAGGTGGACGGCACTCCTCCTAAGATAAAAAGTAATAAGCCTGAAGCTGGTAATGCAGACACCCGCCACGGCCCTGCTGGCGCTACCGCCACCACCGCGAGCTTATATCGAGGGGAAGGAGTGGGAAATCATAAAGATAGTTGGCAGGAGACGTACCAGGTGGGCGTACCAATACCAAAGTAGAGTGGGCCGATTAACAACTGCCCGGAAACGAACTCGGAAACGCACGGGGGGTATTGCGAGAGTTTGAAGCGAAATGGCCAGCACCACGTAGGATCAAACGCGTCAGACTGCCTCGGGGGAACAAAAGTAGTGACTGAAAACAACAGCCGACATTCTCTCATACTTTGGGGAAGGACGGCCCTGACCACACGATGTCTCCATCTCTCGACAGATTTCCACCTTTTCGCCCAGCCTTGCGGGAGGCGGAAGCGATGCTACGATGGAGTTTGTATGCAAACAATCGGATCGGCGCCAGACCTCTCGAGCAAGGGCAGTCCTTCAGCCGCCAAGCCTTTTAGACTCTCTTCCGGTCGGTTAAACCCACCCAACGTATTGTCTGCCTCGGGGACGAAGAACTGCCGGCGGTAGAGTGCCTGTGGCGTTTCCGCAGTCACGGCGACCTGAGGACTGCACGTACTCAGCCCAGAACCTTTGGGCAGACCGTTCGATCATGAAAAGTGGAGATCTCAAAGCTGTGGGGTTATCACTCTTGGAGAAGCCTACGGGGATCATCACTCTGCCATCTCTCAATCCCCATGAGAACCTGCAGCATTTGCACCAATAAACATGATTCCGGCTATATCAGCTATGAAAAGGGGGCCTCGAAAGTTCGTAATATTCATCCGAGGTCAAGAATATTCCCGTCAATCCCCTCGAAGCTCTTATGCTACCGGTTTTGTTGAAGCTCTTTCCCCACACAATTCTGTGCAAGCACAGTCAAAATATCGTACCACATTTATACCTACACGCGATCGTAGTTCTACACACGGCCCTCAGAGAAGTAATAGATTGAAAGAGCTTGCCGCAAGGGACTGTCGAATTTTGAAACAAGGACAATCAACATATCATACCACCGGTCTCTCTACAGAGAAAAGGCCTCGAAGAAGTGCTAGATTGAAGGAGCTAGCGATCAAAAAGCGTCGAGGTGGGAAATTTGCAGGGAATTGAAGGTAAGGTTGACTCCTGCAAATGGGAGGATTAATCAACTGGATTGTTCTCGCCCGTCGTACGCCAAGACAGAGATGGGAGAGACAGACAGGTTTGCCTCAAACGCAGTGGGGCACACTTTTCCCCATCTATACTAATCTCGCCTGCATTGGTAAGTTGTACTTGTATCGTTTATCTACTCTGCTAAAATTTCGACAGGAATTATATACTCAGTGATCGCTTCACTGATCCTTAGTTCTATTACCTTTAGTCTGTTTTGGGTTGTGTTCCGCTATAATCTGCTCTATGTCACAGAGTCTCGACCAAATACCAGCGGTCTACTCTACTCTGAACCAGTAGCTCTTTACACTACGTGCGTTGGTCAAGCTGTGATCATTGCTATCGCGATGACAGTGATCTTTCAGTCAACGCATTCGCACCACTTCTTCGATTCCTGCCGTCAACTGAAGTGGAAATAGCGGAGGAAGAAGAAGAAGAAGAGGAAGAGGAAGAACAAAAGTATCATACATCAGAAACAAACAATTATTCTCGGATCCTGGTGCAAAATCTTTGGAACTGTACGACAATTTCAACTGCAAGCCAAGGTTCTATTACCACCCTTTTGTTCGATTTGCATGATAGCAAGAAAAGATTCCGCATCGAACGAGTTTGATGGCATTGTACCATTAGCGTTTCAGCACGAGGCTCCCTGTGATTTGGAAACACGACTTCTGTCTCATTTGGCAACTTTCGAGCTTTGTGAGGGCTTTGGCATGTGATCAAAAACGAGCCGGCATTCGGAGGAGAAGTATGTAATATTCAACTTGTGATGCACGGGTGCGGTTGTGTCAGTTTTCCTTTCAACGAGACTAATGAAATAAAGTATAAGGTACGTTAAAGTTGAGTAGGCACGGTAGGTACGGTAGGGGGGAGTCGAGCACGAAAGATCGGAAATAGAAATCTACCTAAAGGAGCAAGCAGCTTATGTACTACTATTACTAGGTAAGGTAAAGTAGGGTTGGCGATGGAGGCTTTCGGGTTATGTCTGCACGGTACGAGGAGGAAGCTTATTAGACGCGATCTCGGTGGTCGATGATGTGGTCTTGCAGAGTTACAATTAAGGGTTTTGTCTCCGGGGGAGAATTTTTCAGAGTCGGTGAATGGAATACATTGGTATACTTACTAGTAAGATAGGTAAGGTAGTAAGGTACTCTAGTAAACTATCGCAGAGGCGGTCGATGGCGGGCGTCTTCCTACCTCGAGTATGACTCTCATTGGGGAAGCATGACTAGCATTATTAGCATTATTAGCCAGAAGACACTTGACAGGTGGAAGATTATGTTTCACGGAATCGACTGAGGCAACGAGACGACGAGAGAAGAGGAGGGGGGAGGGGGGCCGTTTTTTCAGCTGTCTCTAAAGCAAGGTAGGTACGGTAGGTACGATAAGGTAAGGTAAGGCTTCTAATCATTCCTTAGTCACACTTTTCCACCTTTACCAAGTAAGGTACCTTACTCTTCTAGAGGCTTAGACTTCTTCGATTATTACTCTCAGTAATTCAATTCCCAACTCCAAAGGGCAACACGAAGCGGGCCGAGCAAGCGCAGCAGAGGCATGAGCATGAGCAGCGTTAAAGAGGCGCAGAATCATGTGGTTTGTCCTGTGTTGATGTTCTCGACCACTGTCGCCCTTGAGAGGCTCTAAAGTAAAATAAGGTATTCTAGGTAAAGTTAGGCAAGAAAGTCCATGCGATTCACATCATCATTGGGGTACCTGCTTGCAAGTTGCAACCAACATCGGCTACAGGCTACAAGGCAACGCAGTGTGTCAAGGTCTGCTTTGTGCTTACTTTATTGATTCTGCATTGAATGATTGCTCTAAAAAGACCTTTTCCTGAGATATCATATGCATACTTACATGTATCGAGAGTGATACTACTGCTTTCGATATGTGCTATCTTTCGTTCGATGGAATTCACGTGTCATTTCTAGAAACGTTTAGGAGAAAGCTTGAGGGCTGAGATGCAATGATCAGATAGACACATGAGATGTGTTACGAGCGTGCCCAGCCTTCTACTGGAACACGTGTCCTTTGAGCGAGCCTAAGGCCCTATCGGGCTTAGCGCTCCCCTTCCCTCTGTACATATAGCCTTCGCACCTCGTAGACCTCGCTCTTTAGCTTTGAATCCTCATTTACCCGTTTACCATCTGGTTTACACGTACCTCTATGACTCGCTCTAGGCATGGTCTTAACAAGATGTGATTTAGAATGATCCTTTATTTAGAAAGCGACATATGCGCAAATAGTGTAATGTAAGGCAAGGCATCGATCATCTCAGGGATTATTGTTGCACCTCGGAAGCGTAAGTACTGTATGTCTTGACCCGCCTTGCCGCGCTCGCACCTTCAAGTCCGCTCAGATACGGGACTCGAAGTACCTTAGAACTCACTTGACGACATACTAGAAGGACTGCTGCTACAAGGACCTTACCATGCCGCTGGCCGTCGCATCGCGGAGTGGGTAGATAGCTGTGATGGCATTCATCAACGTAGGGACCGTAGTACTTGAGGTGCAGCCTTGTAAGACTAGTCACCTTCCATCTACTTGGCATGCGTGCATGCGTTCGAGTACCTACCTCTTCGATGTGATTGTCATGGTTGGGTACCTGCTTTCAAGTACTGTAAAGCAATGTCATGCTGTATAGGTACTATGTGCACAGTCCCTGCCGAGCAGCTTTTCCTTTACCGTTAATCATCATTGATGACGTGTTCGCTTTAAGCGAGGTGTTCGCCATTATTATTGAGTGCAGCAAATGATGCTTTCTCTCGGTTTCGATTGGCAGTTGTTAGTGCGGCAGGTGGCAGCCTGGTTGCAGGGCGACACAAAGACGGTCAGGTGGTGCACGCTCAGGTCCGGACTCGATAAGGGCTGAAAGTACAACAAAAATAATGGCTCATCATTTGTAGATTGTTTTGCTTAAAGTAAAGGTAGGTAAACTCTCGAGAAAAGCGGGTACCAGTCGATCGAGGGGATGATGTCGACGGTTTCATGCCCATGTCATGCTATACTGTGCGACTAGTAAAGTAGCTTCGTAAGCCACCCTTACTGTACTACTGTCACATGCGCAGAGTTCAAATTATAGATTTCGGACACTATCTATCGTTTCACGTTAGTAGTAGTTATCTTATCACTACTTTATCTTTACGAAGTACAGTACGTGCCTCGAGATCCTACCATCTTATCTTACTCTCTGGCTCACAGTCGCTTGACTTTGTTGCATTGAGAAGATGCGATTGATGAACAAGTCACAGAGAATGCTACGGTTTTAGCGCTCGTTCTGATTCTCGAGATTGTCTCACTTTCATGATGATACGATTGCAAATTCTTGACATTATGTTTGTCGCGCTCATCGAAATTTTACTAACTGAATCTCGACATTCTGAATATCTCGACGTTATATTCGATTAAAATCGATAAAAAAGCTCAGATAGATCAAATTGAAGCTATTCAGAGTTCTTCGATTATTGATCTGTTAGTTATGTCTGATTCACTCGCTTCGACTCTGCACTTGAAGATACTATCTTCACTAAAACTCTCTTGCGATCGTTGAAAAGATTCATTGCAATCATGTTAGAATTCAAGAGCATCTCTTTATGTATGACTCATCGTTCAAGCCTCAGTTTCGATCTAAGAACGCGTCGCGTAAGATCTTTTCAGTCATCAAGAACTCTCTCATAGTATATCTGAAGCAACAGTTCTGAATCATGCAGAAAGAGATGATGTGATTTCTATGAGAGAAGTGAGATTTACATGTGCATCAGTTCACAATATTCAGAATTCTGAAAGAGACGTTGAAGTGAAAAACAAGAACAGCGTGAAGAAATCAGACAGAACGATTAGCTTCGATTAAACTGAATTGTTGATCTGCTTTGTCTGACTGTCAAGCAGCTTGTCTTCATTGACGCGACTCTCTTCAACGAGACTACAAGTTGACGTCATCGTGCATATGCATCAATCGATGAACCAGCTAGATATCATGCAAATATGAGGCGAGAGCATTTCTGAAATATTCTTTCAGCGTATACAATCGATGAATATCTGCTCTGTACAAAGATTCGCGAAAGCTGATTCAACGATGAGACTTTCTTTCAATGAATATTGAACGAGTTATTGTCTCATCGCAAAGTCTCTTCAGCAGCTCGAAGTGTGATTATAATGAATGACATCAGCATAGTGTAACGTTTGTATCGAGAAACTAAGTTAAAGCTATTGTCAGATGTCTCAATTTCTGCAACATTTCTAGCTTTGATCACACTTTGATGAAATCTTTGATAACTTTCTGCACTATGCAGTAGCAAGAAGTCACTGTGACAGATTTTCAAAGCAGAATTTCAAGCATAGCGTCAATGAATCTATATTTGAGAGCAAATATTAAAGCATTGAAAAGAGAGTTGAAAATAAAATGTCATAGATTTCGATTTCGTCTTGTAAAAGATTTTTTGTTTAACGTCACTGAGATTTGAAAATCTTAAGATCTACTTTGAAGCTTTGTGTCATTTCATTCGAAACTTCTAGTTGTGTAGCTGTTCAATATATAGAGAATGCAGAATCTAACATTTCTTTCACGTCATCAGCGCATAACATCTGATTATTCACAAGTTATTTTACTTCAACTATCTTATTCTTCGTTGCTTGACGCGTGATGTTGAGATCGTGTCAAGAATCTAGTCTCACTGTTGTGATGTAGTGTCTAGCTGACTAGAATGTTTGAGTCAATAGAGATGACTATAACTAGAATACTAAGAATACAGAAGAAAGAACGAGATTTCGAGCTGTATCTATAGTAAAGCAAACAAAGAGAACAAAGTAGGTTTGCTAGAGTACGAAAGAGTTCAAATAGAGAATTTGAGCTAATCGTGATCATCACTATGCGATGCGAAATCTCATAGTGATCATTGACTCAATGACGATCTCAACTCGATGTTGTGTTGAGACCGTGCCTAGAATCTAACCACACTGCAGCGAGGTAGTGCGTAGCTGAATAGAATGTTTGATCAATAGAGGTAGCTATAACTAGAATATTAAGAATACAGAAGGAATCAAAGAAGGTTCTGAGCTGTATCTATAGTAGGACAAAACAAAGGGGGCGAAGCAGGTTTGCTCAGGCAACGAAAGCGCTAGGATAGAGTGTTAGGGCTAGGAATTTAACATGGGCCAAAACCCCTAGGGCTTGTTGGCTAGAAAACCCTATTCAATCCCGGCACACTCGTAACATGTTGTATTTTTTTCGAAATCAACTAAATTTAATCATCTATCTTCTTTATCAATTTACAACTCAATCACAACATGATCAAATTGTATAAAACGATGAAACAACGCATTTTAGATGCTATCGATGTCATACATGATGATTGATACTTCAATTGCATTGAAGCAACTGAAGCTTATAAGATTTCACTTCGTACACTTCAAAGACAATTCAATGAAGCTTCTTTTAAATCGATGCAATCTTTCATCAACAAAGCACTTACGAATGTGCAAGAACAAGCTATATTTGATTACAAACATCTGAATCAGATTAACATGTCAGCTCGCTCATGCATGATCGTGAGAGCTGCAAATTGATTGATTCGCTCGAAGAAACATGTCGTGAGATCACTGTGAGTTGAAAGATTTTTGAAGCGAAATTCACAGTATTATCGACGAAAACAAAAGTTTTTGACATACGATAGAAAGAACAGTCAGAACGTGACTACATTTGACAATCATTTCTACAAATTTAAAAGAGCAATGAAAGATTGTGACATACTGAATGTGAATGTTTGAAACATGAATGAAACAGACTTTTGAATCGACTGTGAACATGCTCAATTAGTAGTCACATTGAATTCGAACAAGTTACTTTGCATGACGAATTTGAATAATCGTATCTATCTTACTTTCGTGAAGTGTGTGAGTTTTGAGAATTGATTTATACCTTCTATGTTGATTTTGATCGAAGTGCACATTTTACACAAATGAGACTTCAATGATCTGAACGACGACACTCTCATTGATATCAGCGAATTCGAACACAGCAATGACGATCTGGCAATGAATTGACTAAAGCATTTCATTGAACATATCAAAAACAAGAGAGTTGAGGCATGAGCAATGCTCATAGTCGATGAATTTGATTCTCACATGACTATACCTTTTTTGAAACTTTGCAGAGAAGCAAAAATCGTGCTTTACAAGCTTTCATCTCACTTCATTTATCTGACTCAATCTCTCGATGTCGATGTGTTTCAACCCTTCAAGCACTATCATACGAAGACGATTGATAAAGCTGTTCGACTGGGTGGCTACAACTTCGATAAGCTGGAATTTCTAGCTGCGTTTCAGAGCTTTCGCAACAAAACGTTCAAAACGTCGACTATCAAACATGCGTTCAAGCAAACCGAACTAGTTTCATATAATTCTGAAATTGTTCTGGAGAAAGTGAGAGCAAATCAGCTGGCTCGAGCCCTCAGGATCTCTAGTTCTCCTTCACTACCTCTGCTTCACACTCCGAAGGGACCAGATTCAATCATTAAACATGGTCGAATGCTTCAAAAGAAGCTAGCGAAGGTTGATTATTACGATGGAATTGATTCCATACATATGGATCGATTTATTCGGGGTTCAATAACTGCGGCTCACACTCTCGATATTACAGCCAGGGACCTTCAGGCCATACAGGAAGCAGCTGCTTCAAGGGGTAAACGCGATAGTCAATCCGGAACAGTAGCAGCAAAATTCGAAGTCGTCAAAGTGAGCGATTGCAGGGAATTGGCTTCGGTTAGGGCCAAAAAAGAGGAGGAGAAGGCGGAGAGGGCCGAAAAACGGAAGGAGATGGCTAAGTCGAAGAAGCGACCACTCGGCGTCGCGACGGCTGAGTTCCTACTTTCATAGAGGAATATTTAAAACATTCAAATCGTAGGATTAATTCCGAATTTGAACCTATTCGGAGTTCAATTGAATTAATGGTTGATTTTCATGTTGGTGGGTTGCAAAATATACGACACCGAGCCGAGGTCGTCATTGAGCCGATGGCCACTATGGGGTCCCGCATCGCATAGTGGTGGCCACGATTAAACAGTAGGGCTTTCCCCATGTGCCCGGGGGAACGATGGTGGGAATGACGACGGGGAAGCATATACTAATTAGTAGGATTATCTCCATGTGCCCGGGGGGAAAGACGATGGGGAAGCATATACTAAATGATAGGATTATCCCCATATGCTCGAGGGAAAGACGATGGGAAGCATATACTAAATGGTAGGATTGTCTCCATACGCCCCGAATAAGACGATGGGGAAGAAGATGAGGAAGCACATACTAAACAGTAGGATTATCTCCATACGCTCCGGAAAAGACGATGGGGAAGACAATGAGGAAGCACACATTAACTAATAGGATTATCCCCATGCTCGAGGGAAAGGCGATGGGGAAGCACATAGTAAACTGTAGGATTATTCTCATGTGCTCGGGGGAAAGACGATGAGAAGCACGTAGTAAATGATAGGGCTTTCCCCATGCGCTCGATGCGAGTTCGCACTCGCCGCCTTGACGGTGGCCTCAACTCTAGTCCCTGTGTACTGTAAACTATCTACGACTCAATTTTACAGATTTGGATTTAAAACGGCATAGACTTTTGCACAGCACGATATTACGATGCGAAGATCTTAGAAGATTTTTGCATTTTATGTGTGATTCAACAAAGCGGATCGACAAGGCACGAGCGCGCATTAACAAAAAGGGTAACGAGCGAATGCGATAATGTGGAGAGAAACAATCTTAAGAAGAAGAATCGATCAAAACCAACGAATTCCGATTCGGGAAGTAGTCAGGACAAAAAAGTTATTGTAGAGATTACATGAACCGCCCCAATGGTCAAATAAGAGCAAAAGTTCAGTCCGGCCATCAAACAATTACCACCATTGTCTTAGTCCCTCGAACTCACCTTCTCAACGCCCCTTCGCCGAGACACGCAACACACCATGCTAGCTAAGCCCCTCCTCCTCCTCCACCTCCTCACCGTCCTCCCCCTCACTCACGCCTACTCCGGCACTCTAACCTCCTACACCCCGACCTCAGACTCCGCCTGCAAACTCCCCCCACACGACTATGACGCCGTCGTCGCCATCTCGCGCTCCATGATGGGCCCCTTGCCGCCTAACGACCCGCGCCTGAACCCCAAGTGCGGCTCCCCCATCGCCATCTACAACCCGGACACGCGCCTTGAGTACGAGGCGTGGGTGGTGGATGTGTGCGATCAGTGCGGGCATGAGGATCTGCAGGCGAGCTCGGCGTTGTTTGAATTAGTGTTTGCGGGAAAGGAGGGAGTGGATGGTGCGACGAAGATTGATTGGGGTGAGGTGAGTGTTGGGGGGTGGGGAGTCTGAGGGGATGCGGTTGAACTGATATTTGATGGAGGCTTGAGGTGTAGGGATCCCTTTAGCAGTGGCTTTGTACATGCATCGAAACTTTTTTAGTATTAGGGTTTGCTCGTCGTCTTTACACCAAATAAATGAAGGTCAAGTATTCTATGTGCTACCTGATACAGCTGTCAGATAATTTCATTTGCGATAATGTCAGACTTCGTTTTATATGATTCATTTGTTTGAAATTTTTGCAGATTTCCTTCCTGCTCGAGTAAGAATTTGCGAGAGTTGCGCCATTCGTAGCTTTGCGCACCCATTTCTCGTTCCTTTAGAAAGCACTCCATGAACCGATTTTTCCCACCATCTTTGCGAAGTCCATCCTCTAATCCTCGCAGCTAATCCGATGCCAGTATGCATGTTTTCAAGACAGCTTGAGCGGTTGCAGAACGTAACGACATCTGCAGAGCTTGGGGATCAACGCGCTGCCCGACGGGTCTGCCAACGTGCTCAGGTCACTCAAATCTTACCTGACTTGCTTCTCAACAATCCTGATTGGCCAAGACACTAGAAATTCCACCCCTCGCTCCCCGCGAGGATATCAGCATCATTGATTATGTATCAGTAAAAGTATAGAACCTAACTTCTCCCGCCCCTGGGGATATGATCCGTCTAATCGAGGCATTGACCTGAGACAACTTGTAGTTTGCTTCTAGATCCGTCTACCGTTCCATCTTGCTTTAGTCTTACAAGCCTCTGAGTGGGAAGCCGGCGTCAGCAATCTTAGCTATGCAGAAAATCATGATGGCAAATCAAGAGAGATAAGAAAAGGCGCTTAAAAATCGGTGAAACAACAGAGTCACTCATCTCCTTATGATTTACGGATAGAACATGTGTGCGAACAAGATAGTCATGGGAAGCTGGGATCGTGAGCAACATCCTTTATGGTTTTCTGACAAGTCCACGAGACTCGAAGTGGCATGTTTGACCAATGGAAATACCTACGGCACACAATAGGAATCGGGAAAAAGATAACCCATCTCCTGCACACAACTTGCCACCAATTTCCCCTGCCTGTTCCATCTCCCATCCCCGTACATAACCAATTATCCGCCCTTATCTCCCTCCGCCGATGGAAATATATCGTATGATCCAAGTTCACCATCATGCCCACACTACTCTCCACCTTCGCTTCAACAATGCTCTTTGCCCCTTCCTTTATCTCTGCGTCTTTCATGGCCGCGATCTGCCGGCGCGCTCGCAACCATTGGCGAGTTTCTTTGATGAGGGGATGAGAGGAGTGTTCTAGATCTGGGGGTCAACCTAAGAGATATCTGAAGAGGATAGATCTGAGACGCACGAATACCCAATCGCTTTGTGATAAATGGACCATGATGACCTGATTCCCCAACGCCTAGTGATGCCCCATCCTTCTCTCCACACTCGTCCCCGTCCTCTGTTAGCATCATCTCAAGTTGCTTAAGAACTCCCTTGGGCATAGCCCAGCTATGATCGTCTGATTTGGCATCTCCGCTTCCCTCACGCACGAAGCTAGCGGTTGTGATGAAGATGCATTTTGCCTTTGTCTTGCTTGTACTGTCCTGGTCATGAAGCTTTTGCCTTCACGTACTCGTTCGACATGGTAGAAATTGGTATCGCGGCGTCACCTGCGAGTACAAAGCCGCAGTGCATGCTGTGGACGAGGAACTCTGCGTTGCCATTTGCCGGAGCGGGAGGTGGAAAGGTCTTCTGCGTGGCTGCGGGGCATTGTGCTACTACAGCACCACCGTACACACCTCGAGCGTTCGGTGAGTGCCATAGCAGTCTTGAGTATTCGTAAAGATCTTCTGAGATGAAAAGTCAATTGGGTTTCTTTGAGCATGGAAAACGAGTCAAACTGACTGACCTTATCTCAGAGAGGGTGATAAGGTCAAGAACATTCTCAATTGCAGACTTCGAGGGATCAAGAGGTGAGGGTTTTAAGAGAGTTGGGCTGAGCATAACAGCGGGCTCAGGTAAGATCAAATGAGGACGAGGCCAGCTCTGTACGTTGAGCTATTAACATTTGCAAATCTTCAATTATTCCTGAAGATTTGAGTTTTGTCACGGACCGCTCAGCGCGTCGAAATATTCCAACCTCGATTACTATCTCAAATCTTCATATTTTTCAATTATCTTTTTATCTACTGTATACAAAGCCGGTTTAGGAGACTGTCACGGTATTACCAACGTGTCACGGTTAGAAGTCTTATCTTCTTCGTGCAACGTCTTGTATTCTACCTTAGTTTTTAAATCAAGTCAAGGTTTCAGCTCTCTTCGCGTTCGGTTCGTGGCAGAGACGGATGTAAATGCTGCTCCCCCTAATTAAGGATTTGAGGTAAGCCAACAAACGGATGTGACAAGTGATGGATCAAAGACTTAATATGCGTGAGGTCAAACATACAGCAAACCTAATATCTCAATATTCCACATTCGTCAGGCTTTGCCACACGGGGCATTTAAATCTTACCTTAAGTGAGGCAACACATCCCAAGAGCGAATCAGGTCGCAAGGCTGTGCAATCATCATCGCCACACACTTTTGCACCACCGTATTTCTTGTATTACCTCTTATACAAGTCACACGACTGTATTCTTTGTGCCGCATGCCTAACAAGATATCCTTCGTAGCATCAAACACGACCTGACCTTCTACAACAACAACAGCAACAACAACAACAACAACAACAACAACAACAACAACAACAACAACAACAACAACAACAACAACAACAACAACAACACAGCTTCTTCAACAACGTCGTCAATTCGCCTGGCTGACACACAGCCTGCGTCTTTGCGACTGACCTGAGGTGGCAGCCGCATCCTTCAACAACATTCTCCAATACACTCGATTGCGTGGTTGCCTACCGCTGCCTTCTTTTCCGCCCCGGTCTACTCGCTGCTCGTAAGACAACCACGTCAAATTCGCGCGTGGTACAAGGCTGACTACGGGACACTTCGCAGCAGTTATCCCATTACTGGCACTCGTCCCCACTCCTTTGTTGGAAACAGGGAACAGTACTGTTACCCCTGTGGTTAGGAATCTCCGTCATTGATCCGTTAATCCGGCGCTAGTGGAATGGGTATCTACCCATCACCCACCTGTTCCATCCCGGTTGTTCCTACCTACTTAGTTCAATCAATATACTATACAAGCCATATAATGCTCCTTCTGACCCTATCTAACAAGATCCTTTTGTATCCGCCTCGCCATCTCCGGGAATGCGTAAGTAATTGTGGCAGTATGACTTGAATTGAACCTTATATACGTGCACAGACAAAACTCGAACCGCCGCGCGACAAGAGGCGTGGAGAAGCGGTAATATTGATCATCCCAATTACAACCCGTTCGGCAAAAAACGACCCCAAAGCTACTTAGAGCAGAGTCTTCAGGCGATTGATGAGAGGAAAAGCTTGCATTCAAGCAATCGCTCCGAAACTGCGCTCAAATCCTTCATGGAGCAAGATCGACAGATAGAGAATGAAGAGCAACATTCAGGCCAACGACGCGCAGACACAATGTCATCTCTATCAGGAGATGCAGACGCAGCCCCAAGAACGAGAGCTCTAGCGAAGAGCGCAGATCAGAACGCGAACAGTCAGAGTTTCGAAGCTGGAATTAGTGGTTCTACGATGCTTTCGTATGAAAATTTAGCTATCGATGGTCGACACAGAAAGAGGCTCGGTCGTTTTTCAGAGTCTTTTAAAAAGAAGAATGAGAACAACGAAGCACTAGAAAAAAGAACGTCGAATTCAAGCAGGACAAAAGTCAGTTTGGGTTCATGGGGCAAATCAGGGCAACCCTATTCAATTCATGAATCAACATCTTGTTTCTTATGATACCAGTAGGCATTGCTGTACACTTTGCTCACTTGAACCCTGTTGCAATTTTCGTCATTAATTTCATTGCTATCATTCTCTTGACAGTCATGCTTAGCTATGCGACTGAGGAGATCGCGTTTCACACGGGAGAAACATTGGGTGGTCTACTTAATGCTACATTCGAGTGAGTTTTAACATCGACTACAGTAGTACTTCAGGCTAACCTTGTATGAGTAATGCTGTTGAGCTCATCGTTTTCATCATCGCTTTAGTGCAAGGACAAGTCGACATTGTTCAGAAGTTCTTGATTGGGAGCATGCTATTCAATCTGCTCTTGGTGATGGGGATGTGCTTTTTCGGAGGCGGGGTCAATCGCATGAAGCAGCAGTTCAATATTATCGTGGCACTGACATCTAGCAGCTTGCTGTCTCTAGCTATTGCCAGCTTGATCATACCTGCAGCATTTCAAGCATGGGCAGCTGGAAACAATTCAGGTGGGTTTTTCCAGCGCAGAACTGCTTTCGCAGCCAAAGGCTGATACTGATTTTACCTGTCTATAGATGTTACAAAAGCAACGATATGCAAGAACGTCACTAGTCTCTCGTGAGGAACTGCTGTTCTATTACTTCTTACATACGCAGCATACCTGTTTTTCCAGCTCAAATCTCACGCCAGTATGTTCAATACGTCAAGTTCAAAGACCGAAAAGCGATCAGTCATCAAGGGCAAGATTAAGGTCGCTGACGGTGATGCGGAAAAAGGAATCGTCAATAGTGATGATATGAGCTCCATCGTAGGGGGAGGTCTCGCTGCACATGATGCACAGGAAGCATCGTCTCAGAACTCCGAAGATTCTCCTCAAGAGACACAGTTGAGGCTATGAGTTGCTATTTTGACCCTTGGTATATCCACTGCTTTTGTCGGCATTTGCGCTGAGTTTATGACATCTGCTATCAATTTAATTTCCCCTTCGAATGGCTCGGGCACTCTTTCCCGAACCTTTGTTGGACTTATTCTGCTACCCATTGTCGGAAACGCGGCCGAGCACGCGACTGCCGTCACCGTTGCCATCAAGGACAAAATGGATCTGGCTATTGAGGTTGCCATTGGCTCAAGCATGCAGATCGCTCTTCTGGTCATTCCGTTTGTGGTCGTGCTAGACTGAATATTGGGCAACGAAAACATGAACTTGGCATTCGATGGATTTCAGATTGCGATACTTTTTGTTGCTGTCTTACTGGTCAACTATCTTATTCAAGATGGGAAATCGAATTGGTCAGTATTCTTTGCCGGTCTGATGCTCTATAAGAAGATAGCTGACATGCTACTAGGCTCGAAGGCGTACTTTTGATCACCTTGTATATGATTATCGCTATAGCTGCATGGTTCGTTGGCCCATGTAAATGGATCGTCATTTTCAGTCTAACGATTCACAGGTACTACCCATCAAACACAGCCTCAGGACGTTAAATGTTTCTGTCACACAAAACTCGCCGTTTCTTTTAGATATTAAATTCCTGGGAAGTCCGTTCAACTCAAAACTTCTTCAGGATGCTGCGGTACAGATGATTATTCTCGGGCATTTCTGCGCTCTTCTGCGTGCAATTTATGTTGCAGTCTGCGGTTCATGTACATCTATGTAACTTTCGACTCCGTAATAGACGATCATTTGAAAATAAGACGAAATCAAATACATAGCTTCAAGCTTCCCTATCTATGAAGCCGCCGGATACTTGTGAAAGACTCGTTCGAAAAATTTGTTTTATTTGTAATGAAAGTGCAAAAAAAAGTTGGACGTTCAAGATCTGCATCACAGTAAATATAATAATTTTCAATAACAACGAAATATATATTAACTTACCCCAGCGCGACAGCCACCTCTACGTGGTGCTGGTGTCACCCTCGATGCGTGAGGCCTCGTCGACACGACTGCGTGACGATGGTGAGATTGATAACCACGTCTTCGATTCACGAATCAGTCTCAACGACGCGACGCGAACGGTATTCGTCTACGATTCGCAAGCACTTCGAGTACACAGCATATATAAACGAAACAGAGTCATCGTTTAATCCGAAGGTCGAGTAAGAGTGGGAATATACACACGTGTCTGGATGACCACCTGAAGTCGTTAGATAACGAAGGCACGGATATATAACACGACGACTCGACTTACTGGGTGAAGTATGCGTGCAGTAGGCCTTGTCACCCTACTACGAGCAAACTCGGCTGCCCCAAGGCGTTTCAGCATCAGATAAGAGCTAAGCGTATTGATTCGTGGCTACGATGAAAGGATCACAGTGAATGCTGCCTACATTCACAGCGCTGCGAGTTCAGGCCCAGCGTGTGATACCGGCGAAAGACGTATCTTCGCCTTCTAACTACGATGTTACGACACCGATGAACACGACGAAAGAGAGACCGCGATACACAGAGTCGACGATACGCAGACGATAAGCAGGCGAACGGCAATCTTCGAACAGTCAACAAGCTCAGAGACAGCTTTACTAATCACATACTCAGTTCAGACAAACACAACCTCAATACACACGCGCTGCGTTGAACAAAGTCACATCTTAGAATTCGCACGGTTCAGTGAACGTGCGATCCTTGGTTCAAGTTACATACACATACAGACCTACAGCATGACGATAGACAAGGCGCAGAGACATCGAGCAGTCAAGATACACAGTTAGAAGAGTACATGTTCACGGTTTCACAGCACGAAGGAAGATAGAAAGCGTACATCGCTTGGGCAGTCAGACGGTTTTATTCCCCAGAGGGTTTTTTCCATCTATATATCGTGTTGTGCGAAACTCTGTGCCGTTTTTGATCTCAGATTTTGCTGAGTGCCCATCAAATTTGACCCCAAAAATTTTCAAAATCGATGGAAACTTATCAAAACCGTACTAAATCGTAGAATTCATACTGTAGGTACAATATACTGTGTACTGTAAACTATCTACGAGGTGCAGTGAGCTTTATTCTGACGGTAGCACGCAGCTGACTTTTCTTTATTACTCTGCTCAGAATGTCGTATTGCTTTTTACGAATCTGAATCTGCAGGCATGTTGAAAAATGACGAATTCAGCTTTACCCCAAATGGTAAGCGCGAAAGTCACGTGTAGGAGCATCTATCCAGGACAACAGCGAGCATGAGATATGAAGCTACGAATCCAACGTTTCTGTGCTTCAAGCTGCTGGGTCGTCATATCCCTTCCCTTAGCATGAAGCTCCGTAAAACCCATCTCAAAAAGACTACCACTATAGAACCATCCACTGCTTCCACCATGGTGCCGTCGCTGTCGGGCTTGAAAAAGCCTGAAAGACCCTCGCCTGCCCCCGAGAATGGCACAGTTCTAGACGGTGGTAAGGAAAAAACCGTCGATGAGAAGGCAATACGAGAGACTGCAGCGCTTGACAAGCAGTCTAACGAATATCCAAAGGGGATGAAGCTCGGAATTATCACTGCTGCTTTATGCTTATCGGTGTTTCTGATGGCTCTGGTATGCATCTCTCCTCCACATTCCTGTACCTGGGAACTTTGATGGAGGGTTTTACTCTTCCACCGGGAGATAATGTTCATGTAGAGTTGACTGACAGCAAATTAGGACAACACCATCATTGCTACCGCCATCCCAAAGATCACGGATCATTTTCAAGCTCTTAATGGCAAGGATTCCTTCTTAAATTTTTGATATTTGCTGTCTTACTAACAAACAATGTAGATGTGGGATGGTACGGGTCAGCTTATCTTCTCACCACCTGCGCATTCCAGCTTTTCTTCGGCAAACTTTACACGTTCTTTAGCACTAAATGGGTATACCTTTGCGCCATTGGGATCTTTGAGCTCGGATCCCTCATCTGCGGTGTCGCTCCTACTTCAGTCGCTCTCATCATTGGGCGTGCCGTTGCCGGTATTGGATCGGCCGGGATCTTTTCCGGAGCTCTCGTCATTGTTGCCTATACGGTGCCCTTGGTCCAGCGGCCCATATACACTGGTATTATCGGAGCCATGTACGGCATCGCTTCAGTTGCAGGGCCTTTGATGGGAGGAGCATTCACAGATCACGTGTCCTGGAGATGGTGCTTTTATATCAACCTACCATTGGGTGCTTTCACGATAGCTGCGATTGCGTTCTTCTTCGAATCACCTAAGCGACACAATGAAAATTCGATAGGATTCAAGGAACGCTTCAAGCAATTCGATCCCGTTGGAACTATCGTCTTCGTCCCCGCAATCATCTGTCTGCTGCTTGCTTTACAGTGGGGTGGCTCGAAGTATCACTGGAAGAGCTGGAGGATCATCCTACTCTTCGTCATCGCCGGTGTCCTTGTCATTACTTTCATCGGTATTCAAATGTGGAAACAAGAAAACGCGACTGTGCCGCCTAGGATATTGAAGCAACGGAGTATGGCATTTTCTGCCTGGTTTGTCTTCTGTCTCGGAGGCTCATTCTTCGTCATGATCTACTACCTTCCTATTTGGTTTCAGGCTATCAAAAGCACCACAGCGACCGAGTCCGGTATTAGGAACCTACCGATGATCTTGAGTTTGGTCGTGATGTCCATCATTTCTGGTATCATTATCACCAACATTGGTTACTATACTCCGTTCATGATCATCGCCTCCGTTTTCATGGCCATTGAAGCCGGCTCGTTGTCAACCTTGACGGTAGGCAGCGGCTATGCCCAGTGGATGGGTTACCAAGTCATCTACGGTTTCGGTGTTGGCTTCGGAATGCAACAGGCACTTATCGCGGGTATGTTCAGCGTCAGCTTATTGCATGCCAAAACCCCCTCCCTAACCCTAAGCTTGACTTCGTTGCATTCCAAAACATCTATTAACTTGTAATATAGCACAAACGGTACTGAAACTTGACGACGTAGCCATTGGAACCTCGATTGTCATGTTCGCACAAACGCTCGGAGGGGCCCTTTTCATCTCAGTCGCTCAGAACATCTTTACCAACCGCCTTCTGGGCAACCTTGCCTTCAGTGTACCAAATCTTGACGCCTCGATTGTTCTGAAGACTGGCGCGACAAGTCTGAAAGACGCAATCACGCGCGTCAACCCGAATTACCTACCAAACGTTTTACTTTCTTATAATAAGGCGATCGATCAGACGTTCTACTTATCCGTTGCCATGGCCTCGTTGTCATTGGTCGGAGCTCTAGGAGTAGAGTGGAAGTCGGTCAAAGGAAAGAAGATCGAGAGCATCGGCGCTTAAATGTTATATCGAGCCAGTAGGACTGGGGCCTATCGACAAGCGCTTGTTGGAGGGAATATCACTACCCGATTAGGTAGTAGGACCCCTGAGCAGGGGAACCTGTGGTATATAGGGCCAATGCCCACCTGTCTTCTACAGCATCTCTCTTGTTTTGGATATACCCGGAAACATCGTTTTTCCCACCCACCCACACCTGTTTTAGTTCACACTCCATGTACTCAGTCGCTTAGATAGATGGAGTTTCGGCGCTTCTGAGCGGCTTCCAAAGCATGAGCAGGCCCGAAAGCCTAGATGACATGCTTGAAAGACTGCCTGGAGGTGCTGGGTAGGCCCACACACTAGAACTATAAATATAAAACGATGCCGAAGCTCGATAGCATCGAATCTTAAAGATATAGATATAGACGCATGGTTTCGGCGTTCTAAAGCGGGCGTTGCACATATAAGATTCCCCTCATGTTTCGCAGTTGTACAATTTGGCACCTGTTTAATCTACATGTATATCTACTGTTTGCTTTCTATTTGAAGTCTGCCCATGGAAGAGAATCTGCTGGGCTTTGGTTAAAGGTTGGTGTGCTTTAATTTCTTTCTCTTCTACAAAATTAGTTGCAAAAATGACCTAGAGGGATCCAATCTCTTCCGCACCATACAACTTCCTTTTCTCAGCATATGCAAGCCGAATGAGTTAATGGTTACATCGCGTGCAAGCAAGCTGCTCAAACTAAAGCCTCCGATATGGCGGGGGAAGGTGAAGGTAAAATATCCCCAACCACGATTGCAATGCCGGGGTAGTGAGCGGTCAACTAGCCAAAAACATCAAATATCAACCACGATAGGTATGTCAAATCTTCATATCAATCTAGCCAGGAATGGAATGTAATTCCCGCTAACAAGATAAGTTTCGACCAATCAAAACATAGACCTGTAATGACTGTAGACGGAAATCAAGAAACAAATACAGTCGACTCTGGGTATAGCGGAGGTGGCAAATCACCTCGGCACCTCCGTTAAAAAGAGAGTTCCGTTACATAAAAAGTCACGCGTTTCAGGGGACCTAGGGGGCCCTCTGAAGGGATAGCTTCAGGGAAAGCTGACAGCTTGGGGAATCAGACGGAGAAGCCAGGGCCAAACTGTGCAGATTTTCCCCGTACCTTCATTTCTAGTAAATTAATCATTTTGCCCTCCCAACCCCCCCCCCCCCCCAAGCTCACCCTATAAAACCCTCTTATGTCACGCTGTTGTTGACCTTCTTTCCTTCTATGTAGAAGCTCTCTTTCATGCTTTCTAAGCAGTTTCGTGAGTGCTGGATTTGCTTCCGAAGACTGTTCTTCGTAAAGCTTCAAAGTCGATAAAGCAGTCAATGCTTCAGATATTTTGACTGTAGGAGCTTCCTCTACCTCTTCATCCCACTCGGCAAGACGTTCAGGCTCTATGTATCGAGCCAGAATATCAGCTGTTATATCCTCACTCCTGTCAACCACGTCTTCGCCGGCTGGATTGATGGAATTCCGCATATCCATAGCTTCTTTTATGTGACCAGCATTCTGTGAGGTCGCTACATCATGTGCTACCTCTTTCAAAAGAGCCTTCGAGTCAGACCACATATTACCTTCTAGACGGGGCTGTGAACCAAAATCGAATGCCTGACTTCTCGCCCAGCAGTTCTGTATGGTGGATTTTGTAACATCGAACTCCCATGCGTGTATGCCCCAGCGAATTGCTCTTAACACGTCCATACTAGTAGTTGGATTGCCTCCTACATCGAAAGTAGTGACCATGTGACGTACAAACTTCTTCCTGACGTAGCACTTCCAGTTCTGAATGATGCCTTGATCCAGAGGTTGATGTACTGACGTAGCATTGGCAGGAAGCCACATAACACGTTTATGACGAAGAGGTTCCGGAGAACCATCGGTGAGCTTCTTGGCGGCGAGCTCGTGTGCACTGAAGTTGTCCATTAAGAGTAAAGTAGGCCTTCTGAGGTACTCAATCATTATGCCATGTTGCATCCAAGCATTTCCGTTGTTTCGCCAAAAAGCTCCTAAAGTTTCCAATCCGTGTATCTTTGTTGACCGAAAGCACATCGAACGTACCGCATAGCCTAAAACATGAGGTGAGTGACATGATTCAATATTTGATGCAGTGATCATGAAACTCAACTTACCAATGAACCAAATCGGTAGTTTAACGGTTCCAGAAGCGTTACAGCATAAATTTGCTTTGATACGAGCTTTATCCTGCTTTTTGACCAGATGCTCGCTCAGTAGCCAGACTCCTGTCTGGTATCATCTTCCAAAACATGCCAGTTCCATCCTTGTTGTACGTGTCATCGGCATCGTACTGCTGTCCAGCTTCACGAATTTCCTGCATCATTTCCTGAGTGGCCTGACCAAGATCTGCAGAACCAGCTTCGCCGTGTTGATTTCGCTGCTTGATATTATGACGAGCTTTGAAGCCAGTGAGCTAGCCCTCTGACCAGCTAGGACACGAAAGTCCCTGATAACAAGGAAGATTTTGCCAGAACTCCGTCGCCTTCACGCTGTTGCCACTCATTTAGCAGTTCGTTCCTTTTTCGAGTTTTCAAGAGCTAGAACACTGATCTCATCCAGATACTCATATTTGGAGGATAAGATCTCACTGCAGGTGGACCTGTTCAGAAAATACCCATATTTTGACCTCCACCAGTCACCACATGCCTTCAGAGTCAGTTTGCCATTGGAGGATCATTATACCAAGCACGAAGAGCCTTTTCTTGACCGTTCGCAATCGCTTTACGAGGGCGTTTAGGAGGGGGGTTGATGGATGTATCAAAGTGGAAGACATTGATATAACGAATTACACCAAAAATTTTCAGAAATTATTCCGTTACTCACCAGTTGATTCCAAATTTTCGTGTATTAAAATCCGCCCAATCCTAATGCCGTCATTTGTAGCCCAGGTTAAGGTAGCTCTAGTTTCGAGAACGCGATTCACCATAGTTCTTCCTTCGACTTAAGCAGGGCATCATTACTCCCGAATCTCCATACCAACAGGCCTTTTTACCTTAATTCCCGTTTTAGTCTCAACATGTTCCTTGCTCAGCACCTGCCTGGTAATAAAGACACTTGCAAAAAGTCCACAGGCAGAGATACATGTGCACAATATCCAGATATTCCTCATACTCCACGCAAAAGCCTCCTTGACAGCCAATGCTTGCTTCGGATCTATGATTGTGCCAATTATCATGACATTTGCTGCTGCTGCACCCCCTGAAAGTGGGTCCGTGATATTCTTCGGTAAGCCTGCAGCACGCAAACCTGGTACTCGGAGGTCCATTTCATTCTGGAAGACGACACCTCCAACAACCACTGACATAGCTGTAAAAAGGTTACGAACAAACGAGAAAGTCGCCGTTGCTGTTGCAATATCATCCTGTTCAGTTAAGGCCTGCACAGCAATAAGTGGAGGCTGAAAAAGCAAACCAGCTCCGATGCCTGTGATTAATTCGAAAGAAATGATCTCGCCTATTGCAGATTCGGCATTAATATAGACAAGTAGTCCAAGACCGATTGTAAGCAAAGTCATACCGACCCAAATGAGCTCGCAGTATCTGCCGGTGCGGTGAATTATGACGCCTGTACTGATACCTGCGAGGGCTTGAGTTAGGGTGATGGGTAAAATGAAGAGACCTGAGTACAGCGGAGAAGCTTGCTTGACCGACTGAAAGTATAGTGGCAAGTAGTACTCTGGAGCAATTTGAGCCTGCGGCAATCAGCCAAGAGGTTTCTCTCAACAACGTACGAAAATGCATCACATACAAATCCATGCAGCAATGCTACAAGCATACTGACGATATTGGAACGCTTGCTAAACAGAGCCAAGGGCATGAGTGGATAATTTGCCAGACGTTTTTCGCTATACACGAAGAAGATAGACGTTACACAGCCAAAAACTATGAGGCAGATGACCGTTGGCGAATTCCAAGCAAACGTGGTGCCCCCAAAATCAAGACCTAGGAGCAACATCAGGGTAAAACCTAACATAGAAAGGCTACCAAACCAGTCGAAACGCTAGTAGAGTTTTCACCTTCGTTCCCCCAGATAGTCACTTAAACCCATATACCATATGCCCCATATGACCTCCAGTTCCAAGACCCGTTACTTTGTGCATATCGGTGGTTGTCGTGTATGAAGGCTCATAATCAATTCACGCTCGTACCCTTTCTACAGAAAGAACATAGCATACTCTAGAGCTAAGCTATAAACACTCGATATCTGCCTCCCTCGTCCACCTCTTCCACAAGGCCTACAAGGTTTCTGGGTATTGTGTGAAGTAAATTCTTGGTGTCGACCTCATCTTGCTGACTAGTACGTATCCCAGGTTCATCCACGAAGGGGCCTGGCGCGGCCCGGAAACCGACTCCACCCAGCTGAAACGCGTCCTGAATCTCCTTCTGGAAGACCCTCTGGTCTCTAGCATCGCCGGTTTTGCCTCTACCAATTACCGTTGATCCCGTATCCTGACCATCTCCGCCACTCTCGCAACTCGATACCTTCCGAAACGCTCAACACCCTAACCAAATCCACGATGCGCTGGCGACGCTTAAGTGGCTGCAGAAAGAGTAGTGTTTTGGAGAGATACTTAATCGTGCCACGCAATCACCTACTAACGTACTCCAGACACACCGCCGCCACCGTCATGGCATTGACTACGCAATAACTTCGGTCACCGAGCACGGCGGTGCTGTATCCACCCAGTTGGTTGTGATGTTGTTCGCCTTGATATCAGGTTCTCAGAGAAGGTAATAGATAGAGACAGCTATAGATACATCACAACACCGCGGAACACATGAGTTCGAACTACCAGGGACACGACTTGTGGTTCCATTCGTAATAACGCAGGGGGGACATCCTGCAGCTATTATCCCACGTCTAACAGATATGGCAGTATAACCTCGTGGAACCTAGCTAACGGAGAGCCTTGAGCAATAAGGGATCAGAAGCGGTTCACGGCAAGGTCTCATCGCCAGTCCCGCGAAGCTTCTTTATCCGCCTAGATATATTGTAAAGTAGACGTACCCCAGATTCATATATCCCTCTGCTTTCATCGTGTCTCCTATTCCTTGCTGTACGTTAGGGTTATTGAATGAAGCACTGGATGGAGCATTAAATGGAGCATTAAATGGAACACTGGATGGAGCACTGGACGAAGCACTGAATGAAGCATAGATGGAGCATGGAATGGAGCAAATAGAAGCACGTATGAAGCACATATGAAGCTATAGATGGAACACTGAATGAAGCATTGGATGAAACACTGAATGAAGCACTGAATGAAGCAGTAAATGGAACAATGAATGGAGTCAAGGTGGAGCATCGAATGAAGTACTGATCGAAGCAATAAATCAAACACAGTGTCCTGGTTGTTGTTCGTTGGCTCACACTCTTCTCACTTGGCGGCTCGCCTTCCGTGCGTGGCACGTATAAGACTTCTAAGAAGTCTAAGAATTTCCCTGGTTGCCTTCGGGCGTAGGAAACTTCATCGGGGGCTCGTTGACAATTCGACTATCACCTTACGCCTCACCTCACTCTCCTTTCCCGGTTCCCTTTCTCCCTTTTCTCGGCCTTTTGGCCTTTCTTTTTTTTGAAGATTGAGGTATGAAACAAGTTATTCCCAGTCGACTTACGGCTCAAGGCTAACACAATGAATAGATGGCGGCTCGTGTGGAGTCCGTGGTTATCTCTGACGCGGGTAGTATCGGTGGCGGCGGCGGCGGCAAGAAGCCCCCCGGTGGCCCATCCAAGCCCAACCGGGCACACGAGCCGGAGAATGTAGTGGCCCCCCGCCTCTCGGGCAGCAAACGCCGCCGGGCGCGCCGCGTGCGTGCCGTTGTGAAGCAGAAGCGGGTGGAGAGGGAGCCCACCGCGGGTGGGATGGACGCCGAAGAGGCGGAGGATGAGAGGAGCAAGGAGGAGGAGGATCCGGTGGTGGCTCCTCGTGGGCGTAAAGCCCGTACTGGAGATAAGGACTGTAAGTACAAATGGCGAATAGTATGCGAATGAGAACTAATAGGATTAGTGCCGGTGATGAATGACCTCGTGGAGGTCACCAGCTGGGAGCCACGGAACGCCGTGGAACGGCGGATCTCGGAGCTGCCGGTGATAAGGCAGTTGACCTTCCGTGGGGACCGTGGGCGTGTTGCCCTCGAGCAACATACGTCCTATCGCCAAGCCATTATGGCGCATATGCGGGGATATCGCCCGGATAGAGCGTGCGGCCACTGCCGGGACGGGCATGGGCCCATGACCGAATGCGTCCGTCTCGAGGTGGATGCCGAGCATGTCTTCGCGGGCGCCTGTACCAACTGCCATTGGGGCGGGCAGACGAGCCGGTGCTCTTTTTACCTCCCTCCAACCCGTCCCCAAAGCCGTGTCCGGTCTAAGGCGCGCTCTGCGCGCTCTTCCACGTGTTCGATGACCCGTTCCTGTGGGTCCTCTTCCCACCAACCCCGTCCCCACACCACCATCTCCGGTGTGCCAATTCCGCCTAAGGCGGACATGAATGATCCGAGGGTGGTCCGGCGGCTGGTCCAGCAGCTGGAGTCTGCGGCCGTGGTTTTGTCCTTGCGAGCGGAGCGTCTGTCCGCTGGAGAAGAAGTCTCGGAAATGGAAGGGGTGGAGGAGAGTGAGAGCGATTGATTTCCTTTTCTTTTCCTATGTACTACTAGTTTTCGGGTCTTGAAGGGTTCGGCTGCGGGTGTTCATTTTTCATTTTTTCCTTCCTTTCTTTCTTCTAGATAGACGAATGAAAGCTTTTGCCAAGGACTGTCACGGTTTTGACCTTGATGTTCTAAATATGCCAAATGTTCTAGAAGCAAGTCTAGGCGGAAATGTTAGCTGGTGTAAGTGATTTTGCAACACATGTAAAGGTGACGGACTAATGGATTTAGCGCGGTGTTCATTGAACCATAATCCTAGTTCCTAGAAATCAAAGTACAAACTCCCGTTGCGTTCAGTCCGTGACACTTGAGAATCTTATACGGTCCGAACCATTTGGCTTCGAACTTCTCGGGATTCTGTTCCTGAGCAAAACCCATTTTCCAGTTCTATGGGAACCTGTCTTTGCATTGTTTCGTCAAAAACTAAACCTTCTTTGCCCGAATAGCTTTCTCCATTAGCGGTTCGTTCGCGGTCCAACGCACAGTATGCAGTTTCTCTATCCTGTCTGGTACATCCGCAACTGGTGCGTCTACGGTCCGCCTGTGATTGTCATCCCCAGGAAGTCTAGGGTTTACCCCATATAACAAATAGAAGGGAGTTTGCTTAGAGACGGCGTGAACTCGCACACCAATCGCAAAGAGCGCTTGCGGCAAATACTCGTCCCATAATTTGGTCGGTCCCCATTAAATATTTGGTTAACATAGAGGCTAGAGTTCCATTGAGATTTTCCACTTTTCCATTGGTTCGAGGATGATACGGCGTGGTTGTCCTATGTCTTGTCCCTAGTTTCGTAAGATAGAAGGCAACTACCTTGCTTAAGAAGTTCGAGCCGTTATCGGACAGTAATTCTCTGGGCGGTCCATATTTCATGAATAATTCGTTATGTAAAAAGTCCGCTACTGTTTCCTCGGGTTAAGGGCGATTCGTGTACGTATGCGCTGTCTGACAATTAGGACAGGTTTTTACGTACTCCTTAGTGTCTCTCTCCAAGCCATGCCACTAGGCTCGGTACGGTGCGCCAAATCGACCTTAGGGCCATAACGATTTTTTGATTTTCGTTTTTGAGTTTCGAACTTCGAATTTAAACGACTTGAACTCAATAATAAAACCTTTTTGTTTTATTCTAATTTCTTATTCTTAACAACGTACGAAGCAATGTCTTCTTCTGCTATTGATCTTGAATGTCATAAGAAACAAATCATAAATTTAAATCAATCAAATAACATTGTGATTGAGATTTTCTGTTCTACAGAATGATTGAATCCGACCCTCGAACTGAACACTGCTCCTAGGGCTGAACACTGCTCCTAGGGCTGAACATAGGTGGTAGGTAGCCCCCCCAGCCAGTGACCCTTCCCGCGCTCAGATTAATTCATGCGCGCCGAGTACTTTGCATACTGTGAGAGGCAAACTGATAGCCCTGAATCAGCTCAATTCAATGCTTCAAAAATAATCAAAAAATATGAAGATTGACCGAGTAAACGGGGTTGAGAATATTGATGGTCAGAGGGGGGCACCTGAAGGGCTACCGGGCGCACAAATATCCCCAACTTCGTTTACTCCGTCAAATCTTCATATTTTTCAATTATTTTTGAAGATTTGAATTCAGCTCATCCAGTTCTATAACTCTGTCTTTCAAAGTATGTCAGATACAAAATACATTGAATAAAAGTTGAAAATACACAGGCACAGCGAAAGATTCTCCATCAATACGAGCAGGCCATCAAAGAAGGAAACCCCGGCGCGTTACAAGGCCATCTTCCAGCTCTTTGTGTTGGCACTGCTGGAAGAGAGTGATTATAACAGAGAAGCTGCGCAGCCCTATTCTGCATTTTTTTGGCATTGCTGGGTGGAGCGGAACCACTCACACTTTTAAAAACACCTTTGATATTCGTCTAATCTTCTCGCAGGCCGTGTATGTCTGTCAATTGGTTGCTCTTGAGCATGCTGTTCCGCTTTCATCGGATTCTACAACGAGTAGATCACAGGCTCTCGAGGACTACTGCTCGCAACACCGTCGCACGGACACTGCAGAAGCTTTTGGTGAGATATAGTTTCTTCGAGAAAGCTAAAGCTATTGGGACGTCATACTACGTGCATCCACCATTAATTGGTGGCCGTCTCGCAACGGGCTATGTTATCATGGCATGTCTATTCCATTGAATCAGTTGTTCACTGCCGTTCAGGATGTACTAGATGTCATAGAGAAGCTTATCATCTCGAATCTTCTCTTTAGTGCAGACAGATCCTCCGAGCTTGATATGTTACAACTCGGAGAAGATCGAGGTGGAAGACATGAACTGGCGTTCTCTTCGTCGTTCATTTGTCAATTTCGAAGAGAACAAAACATACGAATGGCCACAAGCGAGTCCTAAGGCGCGCTGAGGGTTAGAGTTATCTTTTCCGTCAGCCACGTCTCTGATTCTCAACCTCTTCGTCCCTTACATTCCTCGGCTGTAGTGTCGAGCAGAGGCTCCACCATTTTGTTGGCGTCTGTCGCTGGTGGGGACTTTGCTATCCGGCGCCTGGCGTACGCTGATTGGACGTTGTTTTCGCGTTGGCTAGACACTCAGGATCAGCGAGAGCATGCTTGAGAACAATGTCATTCAACGATATATGGGGGCAGAGATCTTGCTCATTTCGCCTCAGTCATCCGCAAGAACGTCAACATGAAGATGAATCTTGATTGATTTTGCTTTCTGCCTAATCAGTCCATTGCGCGCGCGTGGTCAGGGACCAGATGTTGGAAATAGGTTCGGGTTGACGCGCACGTCTGAGAACTGAGGCAAGGGAACAGTACGGTTACCCCTATGGTTAGAGAGTACTAATCTCCGCCTTTCGCCAAGCCCTATAGGGCGGCGCTAGTGGGTCAGAGGTTTCGTAGCTTCCTACTTCCTACAGTGGTTCCACCAATATATACACACTCACATATGCTCCTTCTGACCCTCATACCTTAACACCACATGCAAGTACCGTGACCCTGTCGCCCAGCCTGTTACTGCTCGCTTCGGAAAGGCCAGAATATCAGTCTACATTCGATGATTTTGACACACCTGCCGCAGGCCGAAGCAGAACTGAACGCAGCGACCCATGAACTGATGCGCAGCCTGTCACCGGTGTCATACCAGTTCAAGCTTATTCATGTGTTTGCAGCTATTCTGAACGAAGAGCGAAATTGGCACAGTAGTGATGGCGTGGGCTCTTTTCCGGTTTAGCCTATTTAAGTTAGATCAAAGCCAGAATTAACGTCACTCGAGCTATCACACTCACCTTTCCAAATCACATTATTGCATCGGAACATTTCAGGTGTGATCATGTTGTCGATTTTAATGATGAGCTTACATGCGATTTACCGGCCACTCTAAACCTTTCCCCTTAGGGTTGTAGGACCACAATGAGTTAAAACTAGTTCTCAATGCGGTTCACAGCACTATTTACCAGGTCGAGAAGTTCAGTCATCATAGGCTCAAATTCCAACACATGGCACTCTCGCTTGAACGCACCAAAGCTTAATTTAGACTCGTTCCGTCTAACACAAACCTCAATCGAACTGATGCCTAATAGGTCGAAAGGAGAAGGTAATACACCATCGTTATGTACGGTCACAGGACTGTAGCTCGAATGTTTCATTGGCTTCAAGCCAAACCACGCATATTCCCATCGATAAAAAGACCCCAATACTTGGGGCTTTCGGAAGCATTATGGGACGATTAAGGCGTTTCGACGACTCAGTAATTCCTAAGCGTCGCCGCGTAACAGCAGTGTTGGCACCCTTGCGTTCTCAACGACCGTCAATGTTCCACCAAGCCAACTATCACGCGAATGGAAAGAAGCCCCCCCAGATCCTTTACATGCACCAGGTAACATCCTTCCGGTTCGACCATAACGTATGGCAGCCAATGAATTTTCTCAACATAACAGACGAAATGTAATTGTCGATTTTGATGGGACCACATTAATTAGAATTAGAATTGAATGAAAGCGAGGTTATTCGCAAAGCGCCGCGCTAGTGCTTGATTACTTTCACCTCAAAACCCTTCATCTTGCTCAAATATACCTTCCTTGTTTACCCACCACTTCCGTCTACCTGCTTCATATCGCTTTTGATTTTTTACTCTTCTTCAAAGCTTTTAGCCAAAAGCTGAAGGGCTGAAGGGCTAAACGGCCATCGTTCTACTCCTGATTTCCTTGACCCATTCAAGGTGAGATCCAGGCTCTGCACTGTCAGATGTGAGGTTGGCTGTTGGAGATGCACCTTTCAGACCGATGCCCTTTCCAGACATTGCCCACTTGACTTATTTGCTACAGTCGTGCCCTGCGCGACGCCGAAGTTACCATTGACTAGGGAAGTCAAGGTTAGACATTCGTGAATCGGTTGATGAACTAACCCGCCTGGCCCTCCTCTGACCGACATCAATGAGGTGATCTCTACGTCATCTGTGCTAACAATGTCTTCAGAGGCTGTCATGATGTTCTGGTTGTTGTCGCTCGTTCAGATCAGCTGAGTAAACTAGCAAGCGCCATGCATGATCGCTTGCTGCAGCAATATCTCGCTCAATACGAACTAGTGTTGATAAGTCGTTGACGAATGTGGACAGACGCTGGCTGAAGAAGGGAGCGCCGTGGCTAGCGACTTAGACCATGTCCTGGAAAGGCTCGGAACGCCGGGAAAGAGCTTCCTGAGAACTACAGTACCCCACATCTGTAGAGCCAATTTCGCGAGCCAGATTGTTCAGACGATCTCCTCCGACGTGACCGAACGACGTCTGCAGCGACACTATAAGAACGACGTCTGCAGCGACACTACTTTTCCAGAGTGTCATCTGTTAATACCCTTTTTCAGGGAGATTGATAGGTCAGCAAAGCGAAGATACCCTCTGAGTGTGACTTCAATACTAACAAATAACCCCTTGAATACCGTAGTCGTGACAGGAAGTACTCTACGGCGCTAGTTCAATGATGTAGTGATTTCATTTCTTATCTGTAGCAGCTCTTAAGAAAAATGACTATTGCAGCTACCAAATGGCTTGCGCTACAACGTCACATGATGAGCTCGACGGATGGTTGCTTATGTTCCATAGCAGAAGGTGACTCGGCAGTCCCGAAGCATGGCGTGTCCATTGACGAGCTGAGCCAGTGACTCCTATGCATCTGATGTAGGACCAGCCTTCGACACTCCTGAACTCATTCTTCAGACATCAAGGCTGGTCATCGAAGCAATTTCTCCAGACACAGCCATCTTTTCTGGCTAAGCTTCTTCGCAAAAACCACCTCTCAATACACAATCATGTCCGACCCACAGCAAGCATCAGCAAATGTCAACGTTGGCTGAGAGAAGTTGAAGTCCGACAAAGGCCATGATTACTGCGTCAAAGCCTCCGATTACAACATCGCCGACAAGTCAACTGGCGAAGAGGTCAATTCAGCAGATGCGAGCGGACCAAGTTTCCCAAACGTATCTGTTTTCTGTGCTGTTGACAGCTCAGAAACGTCATCCTCAGATGTTCAAAACCGAACGGTCATCACCTGATACAAGCTCGACAAAGCGAAGTGGTGGTCGACGTTCCATTAGAAGTTGACGATCAACTGTAATGACAACAAATATCAATTCAATGATCAGGAGTCAGATAGTTACGAAATCAATGTCTGGCCGAATGCTGATTCGCCAACCATCGTCAGTATCTCGGATTCTTGAGCGGAATATTCTTGTGGCAGACTTGAGCGGCCTGAAAGCGATGAACGGGAGAAGAAGTGCCACTTTGGTCAGTCATTGTCTAATCTGGCTGTAACGGATATCGAAAAGATTGTTCTCTTTCAAAGTGGCTAGTATTTGGTTCTATTTAGGTAGTTACAGTAATTCAATGTCACGACAAGCCAAGCCTTGCCTTACGAGTACTGCGCCCCCTTGATCCCTCACTGCTTCCTCTAAAGCGGTCTTGCTCCCTTTCACGAATAAAAACGGCAACCCGCAATCCTAAGTTCGGGGTGATATAATATGTAGATATATATGATGGTAATCGAACTGAGGCTATAACATGACCTGTCGCTAACTAAGGTGTCGACGCTTTAAAACCGCCCTAAAAGCCGGTTTCGTCGTCTTCACTCCCTTGCACACTCTCTCGATACTCTCTACCCCCTCTCTGCTAGACAGATGTATATACCAACTCTCGAGTCATCACTCTCGCTAGGCCTCATAACACTCACAAACATTACGCTCCGACAATGGCTGAATCTCATCCTACCCACGTCGTAACTACTAGAACCAAAAACTCTGTCGCAGACGCAGCGTAACCCTTCGCGTTGTTCATGCGCCCCAACTCGGCCTTCTTGTTTTTTTGTTGTCTTGGTTGTAACTGATTCAATTGTTCTTCAGCTTGTGGGCAGATCTCGCTGAGCTAGTAACGTCATAGCCGTTGGCGATTGCGTAGATGTCGTTGATGCAATTGTTTTGATGTTTTTCTCCGTTGTGTCGCAATCGTTGAAATCGGCCGCCGCTGCTGTTAGTGAGAGCAAAGGACTTTGAAGAGGGGAAATGTAATAATTAGAAAAACGAGGCAGGATTGTTGGAATAGGGGCACTTCCGGCGCGACTACGTGACCGTCTCTCGTACTTCGATATCGTCATGTGCAGAAATGTAGAATTCATCGAGAGCTCATCATGCTTCTTAAGAAGTCTTGATGCCTGTCAATCTGTCATGATTTTTTTTCAGCGCTTCATCTAACGTGTTCAATGATATCTTAACGTCACATGATTGATGTATGCCCTCAAAACCTTATGCACCTCGCTGGTGCTGCCTATAGTATCACTCAGAACGAATTTCAGCACAGCGATATTCATGCCTTTTCTTTTACTTTCCATCAACACTCACATTCTTCTCGGGCTCGTATTTCTCGAGGCTTTCCAGGGGTCCATATTTCTCGCAAAGATATAGCATATCATTATAAGCTCTATAGGGCATCATTTAGCAGCTTACCTTGTCGTTGAAAAGGAATACCCACATTTGCCTGGAAACACTTCCCGGATGTCCTGCGGAATCATTCAAATATGGATGAATGCTGTAAAGCCGATTACGATCGTCCCATTCTTCTACAGGCTCTGAGGGCTTGAAATGACGTTGATAAAGTTGCATGTAAATCGGTGAGTTAAAGTGAAACGTCCAAGAACATCTCCATGTTCCAAATTCCATTTCATTATGGGCATAGATGCATCCAGGATCGAACACAACATTCTTGCCCGTTTCCTTGTCAATTCCAACATTCTGTTTCCACAAATCGCCATGTATCAATGTTGGTATGATCTCACGGCCGTCAGACTGCAGAGCACCCAAGAGTCTCGGTATAGCCACATCGATAAGTTGCTTGCAAGCGGCGTCGTACTCTGGCCAAGGGCCATTCGTCTCATTGTCATATTTGATAACATCTTGCAATTTGATTGGTGAAGGATTTCGCCCAGCTCTTTTCCCAGGTTACTGTACGTTCCATTCTGCCACACACGGTGGGAACAGAAAATCCAAACATTCCGTTCGGAGACGTTCCTCTTCGATGAAGTTCTGCTATCTTAGACGTAAAGTGATCTGGTTCTGAAGCTGCAGAAAGATCCATATCATGGAAGTCTCCTAGAAAGAAGTATACTTGTGATTCGCCGTTATGATATTCTCCCCATCCAGCTGCTTTCGGCACCAATCCCGGTACCAAAGCATCGATGGCTGATGCAGAATAAAATTCACCCTCAGTCAAAGCTCGTGCACCCGGCCCTGTCGCGCACTGCTCGGTGCCAATCTGTTAACAACAAGCATTGAGTCAACAGAATGAAGGTAGGCTTACCTTCAGAAAATATCTCTTTGGACTTTGATCTGACAGAATGACAGAAATCTTCGCGGTCTCTGTCCAGGTAGATATACCGTAAGACACTGCCGAAACAACTTTCGTTTCTCTGAGCATGACTGCGGAATTCGTGTCAGCTTCAGCCGATCAATAATCTGTAGAGCGCGTTCTTACCCTCAACAACGGCCTTGTGAATTGGAAAGTGTCCCTTGATACCCACCTTCCACTCAGATGAGTCCGACATGTTTTGATATTGGAACGACAAGGCCAGCTTAGCACTATAGTTGTATATATTTTGGGTAGGATATATCCGTGCCTCATCTCAGCCCTAGAAAATGTCACCAACGGATTATCAAGTATTGAGGCGATTTGCTCCTGTACTAATATCCACAGCTAACTTTCGGGCTGAAAAAAGAAAGAACCTGGCACCACAGCTACGACATACCAGTTCCGAATGCTTGTTCAGACAAAGCTTTTCAAAAGAATTTTCGTATTACAAAGTTACTACTGTTACTAACAGTAAATTCATAAAAGGGAATACAAGAGCCACAGATGGAAAACCGCATTTGATTGAGCCAAATCAATAATAAGTTTGGTTGGCGGGTTGTGCCCCCATTATTACACAGCGGGTCCAGGGTCCGAGTAAGTAATGCATACATCCGTATGGAACACTGCGTGAGAGGGGTTGAGGTTGTCCACGTTGCGTCTTACCGTACAACAAGGTCTTCGGCCTCCAGCAATGCCTACTTGAGAAATACATTAAACTCACAATCCACATGATCAGATAAGACTGGAATGCGATTGGTTATTTACTGTCACGTGACTCTCCACAGCCTCGACGATGTATTGCGCTAGTTGTTGCACTATACCTACCTAGGGCTGCTGCGGCTTAGCAAGGCTGTGTTGTCAAGGTAGGATTAAAATGTAAAGATATAAAGGGTGCTCGCAACTCCCTCAAGTTAGAGCTGAATTCTAAGCCTAGCGACAATCAGAGCAACTTACCAGACTTTCTTTGTTCTTTTTACCCTACTCGGATTCACTTTCCGCGTCACATTAGCTGTTTAAAGAGACAATGATTGTTTGATGAATACATCACGGGTCTTTCCCCAACATCATTTCTCCTCCGTCAACTAGCAAGATGGGTCTTGGAGATCGTATGTCGAGTTTTTTCAAGAGAAGCAAAACTCAAAGAAACTCAAACATCCCCTCCAACTCGACATCGGCAAAAATGTTCGACACAACCTTTACCGACCCCTCGCCGTCAACCCGCCGCCCCGCCGCGTCAACCAACCCCTTTTCCACCACCCCAGCAGAACCTCCCCCCTCATACTCACCGCCATCGGACGACACCCCCATAACCGGCGCCATGTCCACCACGGCCGACAACCCCTACGCCTTCCTCTCCACCTTCGACACCGTCTTTCTAATTGACGATTCAGGCTCCATGATCGGCCGCTCCTGGAAAGAAACTGCGCAAGCGCTCAAAGCCATCACGCCCATCTGCACCGCTCACGACGCTGACGGCATCGACGTCTACTTTCTCAACGAAAAAGACCGTAGTGAGTACAAAAACATCACCCGCGCCGCCGATGTCGACGCCATCTTCCACTCCGTCCGACCCAGCGGCGTCACCCCGACCGGCTCTCGCCTCAACGCCATCTTGAAGCCTTACCTCGCCGCCCTTCAGCGCAAAGGCGCCGACAACGTTAAGCCTCTCAATATCATCGTTATCACGGACGGCGCCGCGTCTGACGATGTCGAGAGCGTCATCATCGCTGCGGCCAAGAAGCTCAATCGTTGGGATGCGCCCGCGTGGCAGATTGGCATTCAGTTCTTTCAGGTCGGAGACGAGAGGGGCGCGGCGGAGGCGTTGAGGGAGTTGGATGATGGATTGGCGAAGGGGGGGGCCGGCAGGGATATTGTGGATACAGTGCCGTGGAAGGGGGAGAGTGGGAGGGGGTTGAGTGCAGATGTGGTGCTGAAGACTGTGTTGGGGGCAGTGAATCGGCGGTTGGATCGGAAGGAGGTCGGTCTTGATGGGCGGCATTGATGGGGTTGAAGTTGGAAAGGGGTGGTGGTGGTTTATCTTTCACGTCTACACTTTTAATTTCCTCTCTCCTTCTACTTTCGCTTGTCCTTGCCTGCGAAACGATCTCATTCTCGGCAAGCCGAGGAGTTCTCTGATAGATACATTTCTAGCCTGTCACTCAAAAGCAAACACTACATGCCTTTCGTCGTTCCTACCCCCCAACCCACTTCACCCCCACCACCCCAACCTTATTCCTCCCACCAAACACCTTTCCTCCTCGCCTTCTCTCAGAACAGGAAGTTAGCCAGAGGCAACCCGCATAGACACAACATTTCACTCTACCCAAATTCACATCACGCCCCCCAAAAATTCCATCCCCAAAACCCCCACATCCCCCCCCCACCAAAAACGCCCGCTCACACCCCCTCAACGCAACCCTTGCAAACAGACAACTGCACACCTCGCTTTTCTCGAAATTTTCACTGAATTTAGCTAGGGAATTTTGCTTGGAGTAAGGGATTGTATATGTATATACCATGTAAAGTGGTTTGGGTTAGTGGGTTGGCGGTAGGGAAAATGGGAGTAACATAAGGAAGGGGGTTGAGTTCAATGATATGGGTATCTAGATGGCGGCAAATGTGCGTGTATTCCGTGCTCAAGGGTTGGGGGGTACGAGCTATGGGTGGGGGAGTGGAGGACGAGGAGGGTGGGATAAGTTCTGTGCACGTGGGTGCGAAGGGATGCGATATGTGCAGTCGAGGTAGGAGTTTGATCTTGGTGGAATTGTATTATCTCTGGAGAAGTAGAAGATCGCAGCAGATAGAGCACACCGACAGTAGGGTTTTTTTCTTTTCAATCTCGCCACCAAGAAAACTTTTATCCTCCACGCAGCCAGCAAATATTCCAAAAACAAGCAGACTTTGAGCCCTCAGCCAAGCTTCCCAACCAAAAGCAAAACCCCCCTCACTCAGAGCAGCTCCCTCATTTCGACTGGCACCAATTCGTACTCCCATAGAAATCGCTCTCAGACCCGCAGAAATTGCTTTCGCCGCAGCACAACCCGCTCGCACATTTCGCGTTCACAGTCGGTCCGCAGGTTTCTCCCATTTGTGCGGTTTTGGCCGGGGCGGTGAGCATGAGGGGAGGGAAGCGGTTGGTGGTGCAGTCGCCGAAGCCCGGCTGGCAACCGGCGGTGGGGCCGCAGTAGAGGAATTGGTCCTGAAGCTGAGGTGAAGGGGGATGTTAGCAAGGCTGACTGAATTTTTTGGTGAATGGGGACAGGGGAAAAAGTACGTTGTTTTTTGGGCCGAACAGCACCGGTAGAAATATCTATTGGATCCCGCACCGGGCAGCTCACGCCTTCGGCCGCGCTACCGCAGACATCGATATTTGGGATGGAAGAGACGTAGACAGAAGTCGAGGAAACGTTTTAAATTGGTCTTGGAGACGCTGCTGCTCGAGGAACAGCTGGAACCGGGGCCGGAGAAGGCCTTTAGGCAGTTTGCGGGATCGAGAGAGATGGAAGGGATGAAGGGTGCATGTGTTCCCGTATTGCGGTCCACAGTTTTGGGCAACGGCTATAGCGGCACGCATTTGAGCTTTCAAATGCATATCACCTCTTTTAACCCCACTCAAATTAGGTGGCTGGTAATACCAATGGCTGGGGAGCGTCATTTCAAAACAACCTCTTTGTTTCCTCATCAATCCGACAGCAAACTCTTGTGGTTACTGTTGATAGATAGTGAGCTCAGTTACATACTATTCTTTTCAATCGACTATAGGCGGCAATTTTCACCGCTGTGAGAACAAAGTGCCAAGTTCATTGCGCAGTCAAGAAAGACGCCTGGAGACACCAACTGTTTTCCAAGGCAGCGCGATACCACCGAGATGGGCACAACATCATCTGGCACCATGTCATCGGCTCTGTCGGATTCTATCATTTCGGAGAGAACGTCTAGAGTGTCTGAACTGTCGGATGTGGACCTCGGATGTGCCCGAGTTATACGTAGCTCAACGGTGGAGGAACAAAGCCTGGTGGGCAAGCTTTTGAATGATGTCATGTCATCAAATGTCCCGACCGAGGATACTCTTTCTATACGCAAGAGTTTTGAAAAAAGGAATAAGTCTCGTTTTCAGCGAACCGTTATGACACCCATTGTGGATCAGGGGTGGGATGAAATGTTTGACTGGAGCAGCGAGGTCCCGTGGTCTACGTCAAAATATCTTCACTTGCTCTCAACCCGATCCCCCGGAACAGTTCCCTTATCACCACAGCCAGATCTTTCCATATCTTTCACGCCGGACTCTTTTACAGGAAAAGACGTGGATAGCCCTATTCCCACCGGTCTCGAGGTGTACTTTTCACCAGAAGATTTTCATCGCTGCTTTCCGTTCCTGTTGGTGGAGACGAATCACGGGGATGCAGATTCGGAACGAGCTTTTAGGATCAATCTGGGCACCAGTGCCCTGGAGCTGAAGTGTATATACGAGTTTATGGTGCGTGCGGGACAAGAAGAAAGGTTCTTTGCTGATGTACGTGTGTACTCGTTCGTTTTGAATCCAGGATATTTGAACTTGCGAGAGCACAGAGCCGAAAGGCGACCGGATGGACAACTTGTCTTTCGCTTTCAACAGGTCCTGGACCTTGATCCGTACACTGTGGATCAGGCAAAACTTCTGAGCCAGACGATAGTGACCGAATATGCGGCGAAAACACTTCATCCCCTTCTGTTAGATACATTCAAGAAAGTTACAGAGCAGACAGCGCGAAAGATCAAATACTTGCGAGAAGTGTCGAGACCACAAAAAGGCCATAACATTCGCTCGTCAGGGATAGATAACCGTATGAGAGAAGGAGCGTATGGGAGAAGAGGAGCGTATGGAGAAGAGGAGCGTATGGGAGAAGAGGAGCGTATGGGAGAAGAGGAGCGTATGGGAGAAGAGGAGCGTATGGGAGAAGAGGAGCGCTACGAGTTCCAAAACGGAGTAGCGTTGAGCCCGCCCGACATTGAAGCCTGAGCCGGCAAGGCATCTATAAAGCATTCAGGTATCAATACCTGTCAAAGCCTCTTCAGACCTGTAAGGCATCTTGATCCCGATCACTTCCTCGGTCGCCCAGCCACAATCTTGACCATCGTTAGTCCGCTGGTCTTCTCATACAACTGGTCTCATTTGGTGGTCATGCTAGCGCCGCCAACTCCTCCGGCTATTTCGTTATTAGCTTTGAGATCCTTTGTGCTAGAATAGGCTGGAATCAAGATCTTAAAACTCTTCGCTACTTTGAGACCCTCGAATGAGAATATCGTGATAAGTGCAGAGAATATCACTCTCAAATATGGTAAGCTCTTCAAACGAGTTCTTCTGCCGTAGGCAAAACTTCACTGTCGCACAGTGGGCCATTGTAATTCTTGGCGATGGGATCAACGCCAAAATTAACGACCGCAACTCAAGACTCGTGTCCTCTTTTGAAAGAACCGGCTTCTAAATATTTTACGTAAGCTTAGGCAGTCCAAGAGCACCATTTACACAGTGGAGATCGCAATGCGCTGCTCAGAGCACCAATCCGGAATAACTGTGAGAACTGGTATACCGGAGTCCTGAAGCTCTATATGGATTCAATATTCAAAGTCAGATATCATGAGTTCCACGGGAGCCAGACCGTGCATTTTACCTCAAAGAGTACAATGACTACCGGTGATCAAGGCGTCAATGGGAAGCAGGCACTTCTTTCTTAGATATCTTCTTTTGTATGGAAAAGGTAGAACCACTAAACCATAAATTGAAATTGGTACCAAACTATAACAAAATGGCAAATAAGCACAATTCGTGGTTCTCGGTAGAAGACCTTCGGATAGGAAGGCAAATAGAGAGTTCCGAACCTTCCCACCATATTTCGGTTTCCATTGATGTCCGCAGTCACTTCCAAATAGAAATACGTGTTGTTGACGATCTTAGGGCCAAAGCATATCTATATGCTTAGCAGCTAGAAGAAATTCGTTGTGGAGTCACATCACCACTCTGGGGCTGATAGGTCAACCGTGGTGTACGAGCTTCCAACAAGATTCCGGATCCGTCTCTGCCTAGCATGGCTATACCGATTCGGTTGTGGTGAAGTGATATAACAATGACCGTGACTACACCTTTGAGCTGAAAACTTCTACTTTTAAGAGTATCAAAGGCGCTTCATTACACATTTGTAAGCGCGTATGTTACGGCGGTTCAGCTAGTACAAACACCACTTACCAAGCCTTCACCATATTTGAGAACTTACTAATAAATTACGCCGCTCACTACAGTGACGCCCACTTTGCTGGGATTGTTGCTGGCGTTTCATGGATCTGTTTTCGAGTTGAAGAAACGATGCCTAGACTCTACCAAAGGTTGCCATGTGCGTAAGGCAGATATGCTTAGCCGGTTACCAAAGCCAAATATGGCTGATCATTTGCGATATGGCCGATCGCAGAGAAATGTTTTTCCCGAGGTAAGATATTAGAGCTAATATTCAACGATCTTGGGAGCCCAAGATTCTGGACGAATAGGGATGGTGCCTTTTCGCCAGGTAAAAGGATGTGACTTACCAGGCAAGCTTGCCGTTGCGGATAGCCCCTTCTTCCCATCTATCTATTCAAAATCGTTGAAATTCGCTGCGAAGACGTATCAGAGAGTTCTCTCATCAAATAGAGCGATGCGCGGCCGAAAAAACCGGTGGGCAAAAAACTGGATCACGAAAATTTGTTGGATGCATGGCTCGAGCACGACCCCTTTGGGTGAGGATAGCCCGCCTAAATGGCCAGGGCGGGGGAGGATGGCCAGCTTGAAGTACCAGCTTGAATTAACTTGAAAATATCAGCCTCGCTCAGTAACTGCCTTTGCCAATTCCATCAGCATCATGACATGAACTCGAGACACAGCTGATGCATACAACAGAACTACTCATGGCTATACCCAAGAACATCTCGATCGGTTGCACAAGCTTTCGGACAAATATCATGAGGCTTTGGCTCACCAGGTTATCAGCATGTAAAGAATACAAATACAATAGAGATGCCTACCTCCATGAAATCATCCTGTACCTCGCCTCACGAAGGACAGATGAATGGGATCACAGCTTAAGACTGTTCGTATCGCTTTACACCGGACACAGCATTCTGGGACGCCGCCTTCGCCAGGACCCTTCCATGTCACTCTCGCACGTCGAAACCACAGAATTGGAGTGCGAATCTTCTAATCCTTGTAGAGGTGGAGGTGAAGGGGGAAAGGGGGGACCGGGTTTTGATAGAACTTTACTGCGATGGGATGATTATAGAGGGATTCGCAGATCGCCTTAGAATGGGATGGACCGGGAAAAGGATGAAATACCCGCGAGTGAGGTGTAAATAGCTTTGCAGAGAAAATGAAACAGAAGTCGAAAACCAAAGGTCGAAGATCGATCATGCCATCATAAGCATTAGCAAGTCGGACATATCTTAACAAGGATTTCGGAATTTTGGTTGATGAACCCAGACGTCGGTTCGTGGTGGCGATGGCAGGAAATGGGGTGGGAGATAGTACTGTAAGATGGGGAAACTCGAAGGAAATCGAAGGCAGGAGTGATAAGAGATGTTCGGGGTTCAGGAAAAAGCGGTGAATAAGTGAATAGATTGAGATGCGAATTCAACAGTTTTATAAATGCGTAGAATAGCAGGGTAGAAATACTGTGCTCGTGTCAAAGCCATTGACCATTTCAGCTGTTTGATTTCCTGCTGAATGGCGTAGATTGGGAGATCTTTCAATCCCCAGACTGATGGACCAATGTTTTAAAGGTTATCTTTCTAGCACCCTTGTTCTCGACTCCCACAGCCAAACACGAACACGATCCGGAAATCATTGTCGTTGTCATCGAGCAGTGCTTAGGAAGTAATTTATTTTCCGGTGAGGTCGATACATGACATCTACAAGCCTTCACTTTCATCGAGCCTCCCGAACCTGAAGACAAAGCTACGGTAGCCACAGAAATTTACTACACTAGTTTCGATGACCGGTGGGAAAAGCGACAGTATGTATTTCATCGGGCATTAGAGAAGAGGAATCTTCCATGTGGCTCACGACAGCCAACATCACGGCAGATATCACAGATCATATGACGAATAGTCGGCTCCATATACATCAGGCATCTACAGAAGCCTTTACGGCAGTACATTGACAACTGCCCGGAATGTGCATTGTACCAAACCAAAAGGCATAAGCCATATGGTTCCCTGGTTCCCATAGACAGACTCAGCATGCCTTTCCCCACCATTGCCATGGATTCCATGGTCGCACTGCCCGAAAGCTTCTTCAGACCAGTATGACTGCCTGCTGAAAAAACGACTGATGAATGTATTTTGAGTGCGTCCGAACATAGGCATTATTATTATTATATTTCATACGCCGGTGTGTCACTGGTTGGAACCAGCCCATGCGGGTTAACTATGAAGCTATATAGATGGAAAAACCCTCTGGGGAATAGAACCATCTAACTGTCAAAGCGACAAATGCTCGCTTTCTATCTTTCTACGTGCTGTATAACCGTGGACATGTACTCTGCTAACCGGATGTATCTTGTCGGCTCGCTGTCTATGCGCCTTGTCTGCTGTGGTGTACGTCTGTATATGTATGTGACCTGAATCAAGGATCGCACGTTCAATGAACCGTCCGAATTCTAAGTTGTGACTTTGTTCAACGTAGCGCGTGTGTATTGAGATTGTGTTTGATCGAGCGTGTAGTTAGTAAAGCCTTTCCTGAGCTTGTTGACTGTTCGAAGATTGCCGGTCGTCTGCTTGTCGTCTGCGTATCGTCGACTCTGTGTATCGCTGTCTCTTTTCCGCCGCGTTCGCCGGTGCCGTAACGTAACATCGTAGCTAGAAGGCGAAGATACGTCTTTCGCCGGTATCCCACGCTGGGCTTGAACTCGCAGCGCTGTGAATGTGAGCGGCATTCACTGTGATCCTTCCATCGTAGCCACGAATCAATACGGGGAGCTTAGCTCTTATCTGGTGCTGAAACGCCTTGAGGGAGCCGAGTTTGCTCGCAGTAGGGTGACAAGGCCTACTGCACGCATACTCCACCCAGTAAATCGAGTCGTCGCGTTGTATATCCGTGCCTTCGTTATCTAACGACTTCAGATGATCATCCTGACACGTGTGTATATTCCCACTCTTGCTCGACCTCCGGATTAAACGATGATCTCCTCGTCTCGTTTATATATGCTGTGTACACGAAGTGCTTGCTGTTGGAAATAGAGGAGATGGTAATCTCCGCCTACATAGGGCTGATAGGGCTGGGGCCCGCTAGTAGAGTTTTACCTGCTCGCTCCTAGATAGACTCCTATCCAGCTTCAACCCCATATACTATATGCCCCATATGACCTCGTATTCCAACACTTGCGAATCGTAGACGAATACCGTTCGCGTCGCGTCGTTGAGACTGATTCGTGAATCGAAGACGTGGTTATCGGTCTCACCACCGCCACGCAGTCGTGTCGACGAGGCCTCAACGCATCGAGGGTGACAGCTCCTAGCTTCCCTCTCTTTGGGCCGATAGAGAGGTACTGGTCCCCAGCACCACGTAGAAGTGGCTGTCGCGCTGGGGCGAACATAGGCATTACTCGATAAAAATGAACAATAATATAAACATCAATACACCCCTTAGAAGAAGGAAAGCCAGGCGCCCACGCCTCCAGATAGGCGGGCCCAATTGATGCTGACATTTCACAGATGACTCATTCATGATGCAAATCCTCGAGTTTCTTCTTCTTCAATTATGCAAGGCCACTCAACTTGCGAGCGCTGGGCTTTACGCTGGCCCAGGATAATCTCCACCACGGCACTAAACCCTGAAGCCCGCCGTCTTACACCATAACTAATCCAGTACAACCACCTATCCCGGTTCCCTCATACATGCCACACCATTCCTGACCATCATCTATGCCACTCGCCGCCGATGTCTGTATCAAAATTAACGCTCCCTCTTCTTCGTAGGCTCTGCTATGAGCAAGTCGGTCCCTGACCCTCCTTGCCCAATATTTGATCCGAAAACCCGTCAAATCGTTCCAGTGAGGGTATTTTTTTGTCACTGAAACGGCGAGAAGTTCGATCATATCCTCATACTCGTCCCTAAAGGTATCGAGTACACGTAGGAACGAAAAACCCATCCTTTCGAAGACCATTTGCCTGTTACTAAGAAGTTGGTCATTCAAGAAAAAATCTAGGTCGGCCAGATAGCCACCTTTGACGGGTTGCGCAGTTGTTCGAAGTGTAAGGGAGAAGTCGTTGATGACACACTCAGGCAGCTAGGGTCAATGCGAGCTGCTCCATTCTTTGATAATTCCGAAGATCCCCAACCTATTGTTGATATAGCTTCGGGCCGTCGACTGTGCAACCACAGTGGCACAAGACGTCGCAAGTACACCTTGTCTTGCAAACGTTGCCATATGCTGGCCTGCGAAGACTGCCGACGCCACAGACTGTAGGCCGAGGAAACGGCCCCATCAAATCAGGCATCCTCCAGACAAAGCATTCTCCGCATGATCTCTACATGGGCATTGAGGCCCGAAAGACTGCTATAAACGGTTCTACAGCGGGCGAATTTGGGAACGATTGATTTGGTTCAGATGAGAACGACATCGCTATTCCGCAGGACCTGGGTTCAGACGAGCATGTGATCTTGATGGCAGGAAGGGAAGAAGTGGAACGTTTACAAGCTATCGGTCAAATATGGAAGTTGGATGAGAAGACTAGAAACAAGGAAAGATGGAAACCTTTTATGGTATCAACCGGGATGTAATTTGCCTGAGACCATCGTAAATGATGAGGTTGGGTACAGGAACTACCAGAAGGTTAGAATGAGGCTGGGAGACTGTTAAAATATAGTGTTTGCTAATGCAGTAGCAGGTAAAATATGGATGGTTTGTAACTGATTGATTATTCTATCGAGCTTTCCACCGAGCTTTTTATATGGCTTGCTACCAAACACCCTATCAAACCCTCTACCAAGCTCCCTACCAAGCTCCCCTTTTTACACCCTATTAAGCTCGGCTTTCTACCCTCGGAACATCATGCCAGCCACCCTACCAGGCACTCTACATGGTTCTCAAGCAAGCACCCTACATGGCTTCTTACCAAGCACCTTATCAAACACCCTATCAAGTTCACCTTTTTATCTACGATATTTTCTATTATTGTTCACTTTACCGAGTGAAACTGTATATATACTATAACGCAAGCTGATATTCAAACTAAATATACTGTATAATGCGAACTTTTATGTGGTTCAATCAATAATTTGATAATCAATCGGGAAATCGGGAAATCGCAAAATTGACATGGAGAAAATTGCACACTCTCACCCTACTACTCCCTAATCTACTCTCCACCCTACTGTGGTATTTGGGGAAGCAGCTGTTAACGCGATCTTCAAATACAAGGGTGTTGATTGGCCAGCATACCCAAAAAAAACCTGACAGGAAGTACAATTCAACTCATTTACCACCCACTAAACCATGAAATCTACCATATTTATAGTAGATTCATGACAGATGACGTCGTTCACGTTTTAAATCAGGATATTAATAACCTTAGAGGCATGCAATGGGGCTGCTTCAACTAGCAGGCCGAGTCGATCGTAACAAATAAAAACCTTTTTTTTGATAATTTGTTCTTTATAATACACAACCACCTCTACGTGGTGCTGGGGACCAGTACCTCTCTATCGGCTCATAGAGAGGGAAGCTAGGACTGTCGCGGCGGTGATAAAGACCGATAACCACGTCTTCGATCCACGAGTCAGTCCCAACGACGCGACGCGAACGGTATTCGTCTACGATCCGCAAGCACTTCGAGTACACAGCATATGTAAACGAGACAGGTGGGTCATCGTTTAATCCGAAGGTCGAGCAAAGAGTGAGAATATACACACGAAAGCACGGGATATACAACACGACGACTCAATTTACTGGGTGGAGTATGCGTGCAGCAGGCCTCGTCACCCTACTGCGAACAAAGTCGGCTGCCCCAAGGCGTTTCAGCACCAGATAAAGCGCTAAGCTCCCCATATTGATTCGCGGCTACGATGGAAGGATCACAGTAAATGCTGCGAGTTCAAGCCCAGCGTGTGATACCGGCGAAAGACGTATCTTCGCCTTTTAGCTACGATGTTACGGCACTGGCGAACGCGGCGGAGAAGAGGCAGTGATACACAGAGTCGACGATACGCAGACGATAAGCAGGCGAACGGCAACAGTCAACAAGCTCAGAGACAGTTTTACCTAGCCCTATGAGGCGGAGGTTACCAAACTCCTCTATTTCCAACAGCTTCTTCAACGCGAACCTTAACAAGCTGGGTTGAAACAGTTGAGTGTGTAGTTGTGATGCTGATTAGAAGTATAAATGCTTGTGAGAGTGAAGCTACGGACTTTTTTCGATATGGTGTCTGGAATTTGATTGGTGGGGGGTTAGGATGGAGAGCTTGCGTTCGCCGATCGGATAAGGTGTAATCGTGGGTATACTAAGAAGGCTTAGTATACCCACGATTAGGACATTGGGTTATGGCAATCTCCGCCTCGGTAGGGCTGGGGACGCTAGTAGAGTTTTCACCTTCCTTTCCCCTAGATAGTTATCCATCCAGCTTCAACCCCATATATCATATGCCCCATATGACCTTCAGTTTCAAGAGGGATTTGTTAATAGAGATGTTTTGTCTATTGCGAAGTTGCTTGATACTCGTCGAAACCAAGAAAAATGCTCTTCGAACTGAAGGTCAAATGAGGTATATGGTAGATGGGGTTGAAGCTGGATAACTATCTAGGGGACGAAGGTGAAAACTCTACTAGCGCACCCAGCCCTATGAGGCGGAGATTGCCATAACCCTGGTTTCCAACAAATGCCTTAATGCGCCACCCCCGAAGTTTTCCAATCTATATCTCCAACCCCTACTGCACAGGCCCCTATTTGCTCTTCTCAAGCGCCGCATCCCTCCAGGCCTCCACCTCTTCCAAGGCGCGCATCGGCTCCTTCTTTCTCGTCAAGAGATATCCTTGAATCTCGGCTGGCGTGAAAAGGTTTTCGGGCAAGCGTGCCGCGAACTCGGCTGCAATGTCTTTGAGCTCGGAGAGAGGAAGTTTGGAGGTGAGGTTAGGATGGAAACTCTCTGAGGGTGTGGGGAGATGGTCGACTTTCACAGGGATACGAGAAGCAAGGCTTTTTTGTTTGGCGGCCTCGGGAGAGTCTGGGGAGTACATGCGAGTGAAGAGCTCGCAGATCTGAGCGCGGGTGGCTTTGATGAAGCTTATTTTCATATCGATTCTACCCGGTCGAATCAAGGCTTCGTCGAGCTTTTCCGGGAAGTTGGTTGTCATCACTAATACTCTACCTTCGTGGGAGGCGACCCCGTCAATGGCATTGAGAAGTCCTGAAAGGGAAATGCCTTGATTGTTGTCTTTGCCTTTACCCTTGTTTGACTCCTGGGCGGTTTGAATAGCTTTTGTGATCTCGACGCCGATTTTCGCGACGGCGTCGTTGATCTCGCTTCTCGTGTCTTTTCCAAGATCCTGCCGCTTGGACAGACCGGCGCTGTCGATGTCTTCGAGGAGTACTACACAGCGCCGCGGTAGACTGATGAACATGAGACCAAGATCCTCTTCAGTGAGAGTGGGCTCGACAAGCGAAATACAATAAATATCCAGACCAAAGACACCAGCAATAGCCCATGCAAGACTGCTCTTCCCTGTTCCAGGAGGACCAGAAAACAGGTAGCCTCTTCTATAGGGAATTCCTCGGTTGGCGTACCACCTAGGCGTGAGGGGATGTAAGTATTCGTTAATATCCGCCAAGACTGCATCTTTCTGACTGCGCTCCAAAACCACCGTTTCCATTGGCCGAGATGGTCTGGTCGCAACCCTGTGCCAAACACTGCGTCCCCGTCCCCGTTGATCTTTAGGTGCAGGCCTTCGCACCACTGTACAAGTCTTTTCCTTGTCTAGATAACGATCACCGGTTTCCTTTATCAGATCTTTAATTGGCTGAGTCGATCGTCCGATGCATGTCAAGCTAATGCTTTCATCTTTTGTGAAGACGTTTCCTCCCCAGACAGCAGTCACCATCGTCTTGTTTGAACGTTTAAATTTGAAGAGCCGTCCGCAGTGGAAGAACCAATGAGTACCAAAGTATGGCTGGAAATGCGGAGTTATCTTAGCGTTCGAGTTGCTGAAGTTGATGTAGCTTTTGGAGTCCATCTCTTCGTCCACCTCAACACCATCTTGCAGATCCCAAGCGCTTTCGTGACCAGTCTTCGCCATCAAGCTGCGGCATGTCTTCGAGATGTTCTGAGCGGCAAGCCACTCCATGACGTGATCGTAGATGTCATCGTCAGAGTTAATACTAATGAAACTCATAAAATATTCTTCAAACCAATCTGACGCATGGTTCCATCCGTATTTGCCAGCTGTGAAAAGACCAAATGTCATAAGGCATATCGAGACCATCAAGGTAACGTCGAATCCCAAGACTTCCCACAAGAACTTTGAAATAATAGAATAGCCCGGAATAAAAGCTTCCAGAATGTTAACTGGTAGTTGCGTGATGCTGGTAGTTTGGTTTACATCAGAAGTATTGACGTCTTGCAGGTTTCGAAGAGCGTTGAAAGCCATAGCTGAACCTGAGACTTAGGATGCGTAGAAACGTTTCCTGTAAGCAGGTTACGGCCTGCGGTTGTGGAACACCTCGTTCAAGTATCAGATGTTTCTCATCTTCGTCTCTTCGCCACCACGAATTGCTGATTGGTGAAGAGATTGATGAATATGAGAGATCAAGGCACAGAGCAAAACTGGTGCTTTCATTGAAACGGGGCACTGCTATTGATGTCAATCTCACCCTTCTTTCAAAGCAAAGTAACACCTCGCTTACAACGAGAAGAAGCTGTAGTTATACTTACTGAACGCCGGGTAATAATTGTGCCTAGACACCCGTAACACTTCTAACCGTACCACTTGGCCGGATAAGGTACTCTGCCAGAGTACCAATTTTAGTCAGCATTTTTCCCTACTAACCTGACCAGGCATTCAGGGTACCGATAAGAAATGTGAAAAGTGCACATTTTGACTTTAAACGCGGCGTACATACCTTTTACCATGAACGATTTGAGGCTTCAGCCAGCTTATCATCTCGCCGAAGCTGACGATGTCGCCACACTGTTTGATTCAGAACTGAATTATGACATGAGCGACACGCCTTCAAGTTGCCCGCCGAGACGGAAAGTGACTTTTAAGTATTCGAAACGGCTCTGCGGCTTTCACGATTCGCCTGTTGACGGATGTGCGAACTTTGTTGAGATCGAGGTTCAATCTATTGCAACGATCGACAAAGAAGGCTGCTAGCTTTCAACCTTCGGGTTTATGCCTTTCACCAACATTTCCGTCACGAGTGACATGCATTGTGATTCGAGCTCGGACTGACAACATAAGTATATCATGTGACGTCAGCTTTGTCCTGAAAAGATTATGTAAAACTGCTGGTGCTTTACTCCGTATAAGAAGCAAGATTTTCGATTCGTCGAGCGCAGCTTTGCAACTCGTTCTAGAAGAAAAAGCCGTCGCTTTTATAAATTGCGACTAGGCCGCCGGACCCGAACCATGACTCGTTCAGCGGCGCTCACCATTCTTGTGATTCTGCACAGAAACGTGCTCGTTATTAGAGAACGTAGATAAGTAATGACAGTGAAATGCCCTCGTGACTGGTTTCGACAAATAAAAGGCAACACATACACTTTGACGCAGTCGAGAGACGTATGTTGAAATATGCTATGACATAATTGATCACACATTCAAAGATGACCATGGCAATCAGAAGAGTGTGGTATGCATAACATGGGGGAGCGTTGAAAAATGCCGCGGCTCGCGGCCACAAAGCTACGGCCCGATCGATCAACAGTTCTATGTCTTCGTGAAAACGAAGGAACGAATCGATATGCTCACCTACTAATTAGCTACTTGACCAGCTACTCGACCAGCTAATCGCCCAGATACTCATTGATTTATATCATTATATGCTTTATGCTAAGCTTATTCATGCTTCAAAACACATGCTAACTAGCATTTTAGTAATTATCCTATCGAGCTTCTCATCGAGCTTTCCTTATGGCTTCCTACCAAACACCCTGAGAAACACCCTACCAAACTCACCTTTTTACACGCTACCAAGCTCACCTTTCCACCTTCGGAACATCATACCAGCCGCCCTACCAAACTACACCCTACTAAGCTTGATGAAGTGTAGATCTGATCATTGACTAAAGGTGTGTGTTTCTACAGCGAAGGCTATCTATGTTTTGTGTGTCGCAACCGACGCTAGCCTCATCGAGGCTAGCGTACACTGCAACAACGATGTTCCCAATCGAACGACTCCCTCTGCTCCTACTGCAGCTCCTACTGCAGCTTCTATTGCTTCAACAAAGCTTACCTTTTTACACCCTACTAAGCTCACCTTTACATGGTTCCTCACCAAGCACCCTACATGGCTCCCTACCAAACTCCCTGACAAACTTACCTTTTTACACCCTACTAGCTCACTTTTTACACCCTACCAAGCTCACCTTTTTACCTACATAGCTGAAACTGTATATATACTATAATGCAAGCTGATATTCGAACTACCTTAAATATACTCTATAATGCGAACTTTTATGTGATTCAATTAACAATTCGGTAACCTAAGCTGTCAAATTGCTTAAAAGGTGCGGATTTAGCCCTGGGCGCCCTGGGCAAGAGGGGTTTGCGGATTTATATATTTAATGCTGAGTTGAAGAACCTTGAAATCTGGTTGACAAAGACAGATTGCCATCATACTTGCTTTAAAAGATTGACGGCAAGCGTTGACGAGAATTTTCGTCATCGAATGCCTGAGAGAACGATCGCTTACAAGCTTTTGACGAATCTTTTATATCATTCAATGATTCTATGCTGAGAGACACTGTTTCTGCGGCAGGTGAAGAGTTCTTCTTCTCAGACCATGTGGAACTTTTATTCTGTTGGGAGTTGGTAACCTCCGCCTAATAGGACTGGGGCCCGCTAGTAGAGTTTTCACCTTCCACCTCCTAATCGTGGGTATATGTTGCAACCCATCCATGGATAGTGCATTGCCGCCCCCAACTGAGCTTTCAGTTCAACTTCAGAGGGTCGACTCACTACGTGTTGAGGCGACAAAGCCATCAAGTGGAAGAGGTGAAAGTGAAAGGGGTGAAACCAACCGCGGCGACGACGAGGGCGGAGGCGGAGGCGATGGCGACAGAAAGATGACAGACATGACTGTTAGTTGAAAGATGTAGAAGCAGAAGAATCGCTTGACCTGTTCTTTTGTAGACATGAGAGGTATCGCTTATAGATAGTCTCCTAACAACAACAACCAATATATCAAATGCCCCATATGATCCTCAGTTCCAAGAAGTTATGAGCCCGGGTTAGTGCAAGCTGCCTACGTTGTTGTTCCGTTTGAGAGTACGATAACTCACCAATCACGTCTATCGTCGTCGATGTCAGTCAATCGAAAACCTCTACGCGATAGAGCCAATGAAGTCAGTCATCGTGAATAGTTGAAGCGATGCATCAGTCATATTCGAATGAACCAGAAACGAGTCAGAAACGAGTCAGAAACGAGGCTAGGATGCCAGAAACGAGACGGAAACGACGCGGAAACGAGGACATTCAGGAAGGGTCAGGTTAAGCCGTGGATATCTGCCTCCAGAGCGAGGGAAGCGGTAGACCCGAATAAACCGTGGATAGGCCTCTATTGAGGGCAAACGGTATATAAAAGTTGGAAACCGTGGATGGGCCTCGGGCGAGGGCAAACGGTATATGAAAGCATAGCCACCCGTGGATAGGCCTCGGAATAAGGGCAAACGGGGCACCTTGGTAGGTGAATGGAGGAACCTGATCAGCTCCATATGGTACTACTTTGTGTAGGAGCCGGGGGATCTTGAGAGCTTCGGAAAGGGGAGTTTGAAGGCTCCAAATTTTGGTCCACGGAGGCTTCGGTTCCCAAAGGGGAGTGTTGACCTCCGCCTCATAGGGCGGGTAGGGCTGGGGCCTGCTAGTAGAATTTTCAACTTCCACCTCCTAGATAGCCTCCTAACAGCAACATTCCATATACCATATGCCCCATATGTCTCCAGTTCCAAGAAACATTTATCTAATATGGTTCTCCTAGACGGTGGATCCAGTGGGTAGTATCGAGGTGGGGGCGGAGGGTTACCCTCTTCATGCTATGCGTTTGGAGGTGCGTGACCTTTCCATTCTTCTACTCTCGAGTCGGTTTTTAGTTTCCAGCCAGCAATAAGCGCACCTGAGGATCGCTTGTTGCGGGCTGGAAACTAAAAACCGAGTCGAGAGTACCCCTCACGTGCCAATGACCATAATAGCCTTAATGCCTGCTTTTTCACGTCGTCAAGCTAACATTCACATCCAATGAACAGCAATGGCAACTGCAGTTTTAACCTTAAAATGTATAAATGTGAGATACTAGGCAGTAAAGGGACAGCCTCCTCTTCTCTGGTTGGTGAGCCTTGTGCGCGTTACATCCATGTCTTCAATACCTTTACCCTTCAAAGCTTGAGGGCCAATGTCGGTGAATTTATAGCCCTCAGGCGCATACTTATTTCCGTCGTCACCGGGTAGCTTACGTCCCAGCAGCCTAGTGATCCATGCCCGTAGACCCCAGCGTCTGTTCAAGGATGGCTTAACGTACCATGGATACGATAGATACTCAACGGAGTTATAACGACCTGTCTTGCTGTTGGCTTTGGAAGGAATGTATTGTTTTCGCATGAACTCTGGCCGCGGAAGGAAAAGGTGTCGTAGGAGCAACTTCCGAAATCCAAGAGCCGCGTTGAGTATTTTGTAGTAAATGATAGGTGACTCGGGAAACCTTCATGGCTCTATTAGCTTAATACTACATGGCTAGAACGCCTTTATGCATCTGAATTTACATCATCGCCTTTCTTAGCCTCTCCCCCAAGAGGACAGTGACAAGACTTTTACCAATAGTGATGTAGATTTCTGATAAGTTGAAAAACAAAACATTTAGATGAGACTCTGCTAATTGTTTGTTGGTGATTGCTGGGACCATATGGCTGTTCTCATATGTCAAACTCCACTCCCGAATTTCTTCAAGCCAATGAAGTCCGTCTTGCCATCCTGTCTTAGAGAACGGAAGATCTGTGTATGAAATCATCATCGCGTCGCCCATGCTCTTCCAAAATGTACCACAAGCACAAAGCTCCATATCTGTTAAGCTCCGCCATTCATACCTCTTCACCCATCGACCTGGCTCTAGCGCGAAGAGACTCAAGGTATACAGAAGATCAGAGTTCGTAATCTTGCCAGACTTTTGATAACGGCTGTGCAAGTAATTCATGCGAGCTATTGAGTCGATTGTTCTTTCGGACGAAGGTTTGTTGAGTGCAAATTCGAGCAAGAGCACGCCCGTGTCCGCAGTACGCTTCGATGCAGTCTCAGGACTGGCGAGCTGCCCAGTGGCGACAAGAAGAGAGGACACACTTGAGATGCCATACGTCTGCACTCGAAAGATAAGTTGCTATGTCAAAAGCTATCACACTGTTGCATTCAGACCACTGACAAAGAAAGCACGTTACCTCCCTTAAAGAGCGCAAAGATGATAGAGAAGCCGAACACTGTCGGAAATTCGAGTTCCGTAAGGTCTTTCAATATCAATTGTGCATTATCAGTGCTCATCGTGTGAAACGAAGATCTTGTCGTGAGGTTGTACTTTGTTTGCAAATATGCAGCTCTTCGATATCGAAGCTTTGAAACGAGAGCCATGTAGGCCAGAACACTTATAATTATCGTGATAGTCCATGACGCATTTCGGCCGAACACAATGACAGTCAGTGAATCGACGAACATGGAAAATATGACACGAGTCGAAGCAGTGATCATTGCGAAGGTAAGACAAAGCGAGTTTGCTCTTTTCAGAAATATGAGCTAGGCTTGATTTAAATAGGCGCGTCATAGAACTAGACAATGTCAGCTGATATGTGAATGCGTGCCTTCGAAACATTCAGTTTCACACCTGTACGTTTCGTGCAAGGGACGCAAAGGCTGGTGCAGAAAGGTCTAGATTGAACTCAAGCGACACGGTTCAAGGCACAGTCTCTCTGGTAGTAGGGTTTTCTAGAGTCCTTTGAACTTTGAAAGGGGTCAACGCAGACTTGAAAATGCTCAAAGAAGAGACAAGGCGGTATAAGCATCTTCATCGTCTAGCTAAGGGGTACGAAATGCCCATAGTCTGTAATCTACAGACTGTTGAGCTCAGCGCGGAAAATTTGAAACTTGTGCAAAGAGTATTGGACCTTCTCAAGACGGAAGACTAACCAGATTTTGGAGAGTGACGTATAATGGCTGATTGATTAATTACTTCAGTATTGTTGACACGACAGTCATGTTCGTTTAGTGCGGGGCACGACTATCTACTATTCTGGTACTACTGTTTCCTTGGTCTACCCCTTCCACGCCTAGGTGGCGACATCAACGGCTCAAAGGCTTCAATCAGCTGCGATACATTCTTCTTGTTCTTCTTCCTTCCAGACCTCGCCGTGGATGGGGCCTGTTCGGCCTTCTTCTGCTTGTTCTCTTCCTTCGCACGCGCCCGAATCTCATCTTTCTCGATGTGTCTGATTTGTGACTGCACTGTCGCTGAAGGCTTGAATCTTTGAACAGCTCAGTCGATGAGCTGGAGGAATATTGGACACGGCCTTCTGGATATGGGTAGTGAGCTCGAAGGAGATACTGTCATGGCTGAAGGATATATATTTAAAAATTAACGTATATATACGAACAAAAGGCGGTGAAACCAGCAAATCTTCCCCAGCCATATCCCCCCTTGCCACACGATGAGGTGCATTTAGTAGGCAAGTTGCGGAGATTGCTATGTGGCTTCAATTATTAACCGCCGCGCAGGGCATTCTCAAAGTGTCTTCTACTCGCAGCATTCCACCTAATCGACGAACGTCAACCATGTCTACTCCAATGGACAACGGTAAAGGAACAGCGCCGTCAGCTGATTTTCGCAACGGCAATGCTGGTGGCAGCGGTACTCTCATCAATGTGCAGCCACTTCGCAGTGAAAACCTCCAGCCAGCCTATGCGCAGACGCTGATGGGAGAAAGCGAAGATGCCGGAACTCATGGCTGGTATGGATCAATGAGTATGGGCTATGTGTATCCCGATATCTACAGGAACTAACGGCCTCAAGTCAATACCGGAAACTGCCTCGGTTGTATCGGATCAGTTCCAGGCTGCGTCGTTTGCCCCAATCCCTACAAGCCAGTCAGTCAAGGAAACGTCGAGCTGGTCACCAAGTTTGGTCGATTTTATCGTGCATCTGAGAAGCTTATTCAAGGCGACGTCAAAATTCAAATTGTTGGTACGTATTTTGATTTCAACTGTCTCTTGCAATCATTCAACTAACGTTCTCAACAGAGGTTCCCAAACAAGTCTGCACGACCAAAGACAACGTAACTCTTCATCTCACCTCCGTCATCTACTATCGCATTATCTCGCCCCACAAGGCCGCCTTCGGTATCTCCAACATCCGCCAAGCCCTCATGGAGCGCACGCAAACCACTCTTCGCCGCGTCGTTGGTGCTCGCGTCCTTCAAGACGTCATCGAGCGTCGTGAGGAAATCGCTCAGTTAATTGACGAGATAATCGAAGACGTCGCCTCAGGCTGGGGTGTTCAGGTCGTGACCATGCTGGTCAAGGACATCAACTTCAGTAACGAGCTGCAGGATTCTCTCAGCATGGCCGCTCAGGCCGAACATATCAGAGAGTCGAAAGTCATTGCCGCTCGCGCCGAAGTCCACTAAATTGATGCGTCAAGCCGCTGATATTTTGTCCAGTGCGCCGGCCATGCAAATCAGGTACTTGGGAAGCTATGTAAGCCATGGTCAAGGCAGCGAACAGCAAAGTTATTTTCTTGCCATCACCGAACGCACCCATGCAGCAACAATTGGCACAGGCGGATTCCTATGGCGAAGGACCCAGTTCACACGGCCACAGAAGCCAGCCGTTTGAGGGCGATTCCAACGACGGCTTTCAGCAGGCCATGAACGCGAGGGTCATTGAGAATATCTGAGAGCTTTGAAGACAAGCTTTGTACGGTTGGGCCTTCTCAGCAGGGCTATGGCTGAATGGCCTGTATTGAAGGAAATGAGGAGGGCAGGGCGCACTGGGCAGTCAAAAGGTTGCGGGATTTTTCTCTCGCGAAGTCGAATACCCTCAAAATTGAAAATGTATATGTTTAATGTTTGCACATCATGATCATCGAAGTCAGATATTTTTACTTGAACGCGTTATGATTGTATGTTTTCCCGAGATTATTTGCGCATTCATTCAAACATCTGCGGGAAAAAAATTATTGATTAGATGAGAACCAAGACTGTAGAGTTTGAGAGGAATAAACTGTCGAGGAGTGAGTTTGAGGAAGAATTAACGAGAGATATGGGTTTCAAATTATTCGGTCGGTTTCTTTAGCATTTTCGTTGTTTGCTGAATCGATGTTGAAGATTCAAATGCATGTTCGCTCACCGAATCGTGAAAGCGAACGAAAGAAAACATTTAACATCTGGAATCGAATATTGATGAGCCTACTTATTTATCTGCGTACCGGTATGTTGGAGGGAAAGACCGTCGCTTATTGACCGGTAGATTGACAAGCTCAAGACAAAGACCCGTTTACTGCTTGATCTTCCCTAGAAATCCTTCCTCGAAATGACTTTTCTGTCTTGAATCCGTAACATAGATGCTAAATTAGAAAACCAAAAGAGCCGGCCGGAACGCCCAAACGCGATATTTTTAGGTCATTTCGAATGGCCAATCTTATATTCATACAGCCATATCTTCAACCGGCCGGCCTATCCCAATGCGCTCGCTGGGGAAAGTGATGGGGAGACACTTATAAAGTAATGGGAAAGCACTTGTTAAATAGTAGGATTTAAAGAAGTGTAAATCTGCTACTGCATGAAAGGTGTGTTTTCTACAGGAGCAATGTTCCTGTGCTCCCACTGCTGCTCCAATTGCTCCAATTGCTTCAACGGAATTATCCCCAACGCGCTCGCTGAAGTAGACGATGGGGTAAGCACCTATTAAAAAGTAGGAATACCCGAGGAGGCATGTTGCAACCCATCCATGGATCTGAAGGGTCCCCACCCATAAATAGGCTAAATCTCCGCAGTGTTGGAAAATGGCAATCTCCGCCTTGGTAGGGCTGGGGGTACGCTTTTCACCTTCGCCCTCCTAGATAGTTATTCATTCAGCTTCAACCCATCTACCATATGTCCCTTTTGACCTTCAGTTCCAACACGCAGTACTCTACTCTATTCACGTATAAACTTGAAGCAACTATTAAGATATACTATCTGACTATTCAGCTCAGCCCCTCTACCCCCCCACCCTTCTCTATCCCTAGTACTGACGTCGCTGTCGCTTGCTGATCTCGTCTGCTTTCACTGTCAATGTCTCTTCTGAGAGATATTTGAAAAGTCAACTGAACCTTTAAGATATGCAATAGAAAATCTCACATTCGCTTTGAAGCAATTGCGTCGAGGTGTTTGACGTCAGTTCTTCTGATGGCTACATTCGCAGTAAATCGAAACATTTTCTGTAGTGCTTTCCTGAGCTAAATCGGATGTAAAGTGGTCGATCTTCTTCGTATAGAGTGACTGTTATGTTGTTTGATTAAATATTCGCTTATTATCGACGAAAGCTTTGTTCAGAGCAGAAACAGCGACACTGACTTGCTAAGGAAGCTCAAAGACATTGACAGATTGTTTTTTGGGGGTTTTTTTTACTTCTTCATTTTAACGTGCTTATGCAGCCCAAGGCTATGAAGCAGAGCAATACTATCTATGTACATAGAGTAGTATCCGGCGTGGAAAGGCTCTCTGCGCGAAACAGGCTCTTAGAGCATAAAAACCACACTGTTGTTTATTCTATAGTCGCTGTAACCTGAATTCACTTTCCATACTCAGTCAGGTGAGCTCAAGGAACCCTGCTGCAAGCAGCCGGCGATTTAAAATCGTAGACAGTATATCCCGTCGACCAGTTATACATTGTGCAGTCAGACCGATATAATGGGCGACAAAGAGCTATGCCCGAGCGTGCTGGCCGTGCGAGTAACAGATCACGGGCTTCGCGTTATCATAGAAGCTGGCCACTTCGACGTAGGCTTTCGTTCGCTATTGGACACCTATGTTGAAAAATGATATACATACCTGAACAGGATTGTTCCAAAGAGTGTTCACATTTTGGCCGATCCGTCAACCAACAACCTGACCGTGTGGACTCGCTGTCGTGTGTGAGCATTAACGCGTAGCAAGGACGTAATGCTCGGTCTGAAACGATTCTTCCGCTCAGAGGCGTAGTCGGTCCATACTCAGAGGCTTAGAGCATGTTATCGAGGTCGTTACTTAGAGGTTGGTGCGCATGTCAGAGTCGTCGATTCGTTTGGCGGTGAGATCTCTGGACTCTTTTGTAGCAAAGACAGAAGTGTAGCAAAAACAGAATGTTCGTAGCCAGCACCACGTACAGGTGAATCTCGTAGCTGGCCCATGAACAGATCGTTGATTATTATACTAACGTACGAAACGTTCAATATTGAGCTTCAGCTTCGAAAGTTTCGAATGCAAATATTTCATGTATGTTGAGATCCTGCATCTGAATTCGAATTAAGGAACGTCTTAGATACTTTCTGTGGAGGAATTGGCCCTAACCAACCGGCCAAAAGGCTGAATCCGCTTGCTAGCTAGGCAAACGACTTTCAATTCCATAACACTTTCTGCTCAATCTTCGACTTCACAACCTCTTGCATTCTTGTGTTCAACTGAGCTTCGATGCAACTTCGGAGATTGAAGCGACAGAACTTTATATTCTAGACAATCAAAATATCGTTCTCGATGTCAACAACCTTTTGTTTTTCAATATCTGTTAGAGATAAATGACAAGCATTGGACGACACACGTGTATAGAAAGCTTTTCGAAGTCGTCGCGACTCGCGAGAGCTTTAATGCTTATTCTTCCATGCATTTAGTCTAGTTTTCATACGAGTCTTCCGTTGATGACTCTTGACTTTTAGATTTGAATTGCTTTAGGCATATGTCTTTAAAGTTATTGAAGGTACTTTATGACAATCTTCGCCTTCATAAAGCTATAGAACTGAGACTCGCTAGTAGAGTTTTCAACTGCTTCGTTTAGCTTCAACCTGTCATGTCATGCCAATGTCTTATGATATAATTTCCATCTGATCAAAAGACGGATACAGAATCTGAAGTGCAGTTTCTTTAGCGGCAGTGACGGTTCTCTTGTTAGACATAGAATGTGTCTGATACGATTTGCTGAAGTAATCTATCATATTACGAATTCAATTCATCGTTCGGGTAATCAGGGCGGGGGGGTTAGGTGACCGTGGAGAGCAGGGCCGCGACTACATAGGGACTTTCTTCTTCATACATACACGCATTTACAGTACCCTTGCTACTAGTACGTCCATTGCACGTGCTCGTTGTTTGCTTATCCTGTTGCTTCTACTCGCTCCCTATATCACACCTGTACCCTATCCCTCGACATTGGAGCCTGACGCACGGATATCATTTTCACAATAAACTGGGTAGGGTAGTTGACTGAACAGCAGGAACCGACACGATACCTCCACAATGGTCGGGGGGTTATAGAAGGTTTGGGGAGGGAATCGGTTTGACCCTGAAATACGAGAGATTGGTATAATCGTGCCACGCAATCACCTACTACCTGCTTCATCTCGCTTAGGATATTGACGGAAACTATTCAAGCTCCAGGGTCTTCCCAGTTAGAGCTAGAAAGGAAGCGGTTTTTCGGCTGGTGGTAGTTATTCCTGTTTGAGCGAGAATGGAACAGCAACAAAGAAAGGAACGAACCTTTTCAGATAGCTGGCCTTCGGAAGAAAACGCTTTGGCCATCTGAAGGGTCCATTTGAACTCGGGACTCGCAAGGAACAGACAGCGAGAATGAAGATCAAGGGGTAAATTCGAAGCGGTGTGGGCAGGAGTACGAGAAGTGGCGTCAGTATCAGCGTTGGACCATGTTTCAGCAAGATCAGATAGCCGGACGTTGCCTACCAGATAGAAGAAAAGAAAAGAGAAGCATTTTGATCAGTTGTAACAAGTGCAGAATAAAGAGGAAGAATTTCGAGCAAAACAACGAGGCCTTTGACTGCTTTATTATTTCCGCCATCCTGCATCTTATCTGCACCGGCCGTAAAAGCCTCATCCCATAGCTGTTGCACTTTCGACAAAATGGCAAGCTCTCTAGGAACATCACTCATCAACACAAATGCTACTTCAACTAGCTTCCGCACCAGCTCAGCAAAGAATACAACCGCCCAGATCTCCAGGATTCCCATATTTTGAAGGGAAGAACATGACCGATTTTATAGAGAGGTATGAAGACTTCTGTGATGATTATGGGCTAAATCAGAATGATCGGTTCCGCAAGCTGCCAAGATACTGCGACAAGATTATTGGCGACAGCATCAAAGCCATGAGCGAATAACCGATCCCGATTGGCAGGAGTTAAAATAGGCGATGAAGAAGGAGTACGAGGAGGGGGACACTGACGCAAGGAGGAGCCTCGTACCATGAAAGATGATCTGAAGCTGTATTTCCGACAATACAAGAGCATATCGCGTTCGTTGGTAAGGCGCGGACAGTTAGATGAGTATACTAGATGCTCCTGGTCTGTTAAAGGCCTTACACCTGTTCTAAGCGAGAAATCGAGCGAAAGTGTGCACTCGATCCCGAAGACCTAAGGTCCATGGACTTCAAGAGAGCCATTGACGCGGTAGTGATCTACTGCGATTCTGCCAAAGCACTGCAGAAGTTATCGGTAGCGACTAAGGAGTTCGAAGACCTCAGCAAGCTCGTGGACGAATACCGGGTCAAAAGGCCAACAGCGTCAGGCAAAGCCTTTGAGGCCCCGGTAGTAGCACGGTCCCAGGACACGGCAATGAACGAAATGGTGACGAAATTTGATGCCATGGTCCTTAAACAGCTGCTCCCGGCGTTTCAGCTCAGGTCTCTCAGTCAGGGATGTCTACACTAGCGCAATTCCCACGGCAGACAACTGATACGATGTCGCGGACGGACGGATGCTTCTTCTATGGGAAATCGAATGCAGAAGCTGAGATGTCGTCATCTGAAGGTCTACGAGAGGAATAGGGTCTGGATGGGGACCAGCTGGAAGAGGTGGCAGATTGGCACCCTTTTTTCCCGGACGCCCTTAGAAAGAACTGATAGACAAGACGTTAAAGGAACAGAATCAGCAGATGAGAGCGGTGAAAGTCAGTGCCATTAGGCTGGCTAGTGCAAGAATTAAGGAGGTGAAAGAAAAGGAATAATGATAGACACAGCTCGACAGGACCTCAAACCAGATAGAGGAGCAACAAGGGCGACAACGCAGCAGAAGGTGAACTCAACGATTTGAGCCTGGAGAGAAAAAGAAAAGGAAGAAGAACATCTGCCAGGCATGAAGAATCTGCGCACGGGAGGCTATCTGCCTGTCGCGGCAGCGGTCTCAAAGGAGGAAAGATGTGAAGATGTGGCCATGCAGAATGTGGCCGCCCCAAAAGGAACGTTCAAGATGAAGGAGAATTCGACGAACAGGAATCTCAAGGATAGCAATGTCGAGTCAGTCGTGCGAGTAAAGCGACTGCAGGACATAATAAAAGAACGCGCAAATACGGAAGATCTGCTAAAAACGATAGTAAACCAAGAAGTGCGAGGCGTCCCCGTTGGACAGTTACCCGGACATTCACCTGTTCTTTTCCCAGCGTTTTTTTAGGCGAGGGGTGCTACCCGAAGCAAAAGAAGTAGAGAAGACTGACGACGTGCGAGCGGCGGCAGTAAAGTTTGAAGATCCTCAAGCAGGAAAGTCGGAAGTGATGCTGTACGCGGTGGGATGTTCGATGCAGCGAGTGCAGGTAAAAGGTGAGGTTTCCATCAAGGCATTAATCGATAGTGGAGCCGAAATCAATGTTATAAGTGAGGCTCTTGCTTCAGAGGCTCGGTTGCCCATGCGACGGGACCATCGCCTGGATATGATAGAAGCCAGTGGAGCAAAATCTCAGTTCATCAGAGTCTGCGAGGATGTGAAGATTAACATTGATGAAGCAAGAACATTGGTTCCAATATTCGTGACCAAAGGCAACGAATATCCTCTTATATTGGGCAGACCGTATGAACGACGCGCGTGCTTATCTGTCAAGAATACCCCCAACGAAATCTGTGAGTTGGAGGTGACTGGCGACAATGCAAGGTGGTATTCTTCAAATCGGTCCTTGCAGAAATGCTTTCAATCGAGATGGGTGGGAAATATTTCCCGGGAAAATCGAGGACTCTTTAAACGAATAGGTGGATGCCCTGTCGGGAGTATCTGCAATCTGCTCGAACGGCAGCATGCGACATGCGCAGGTGCTATGGTGTCGACCGAACAGACTTGCCACGCGAATGACACAAAGATGTGAGCTGAGTTCGATTTGCCAGTATGGAAGGATAGAAAGGTTCAAAAGGTTCGATCTGTAGGCTCGTCACAATCGAACGGCTCAATACAGGAAGATTTATTCAACAGGAAGCAAATACTACTGACTCAAGCTCGACTTGATATGGCGGGAATGCAATAAGGTAAGTACGACAATTGGCTATCTCCCAGATTCTCAAAAATTGCTCGAGATTTCAGATTGACTTCGGAACAAGCTGGCAGGATGGCGGAGCAAATTCGAACCATACCGCATGATGCATGACAAGCGCTTGGCTTTCCTGTTTAAAAGGCACTTCATCAGGTCGCAATAGACATGCTTCAAAAACGGATAAAGAATGGTGTGTTGAAACCCTGTCACGGGCCATATTGAAATACTTGATTTCTAGTCAAGAAAAACTCAGCAAGTATCGCATAGTCAATGCGGCAATAAGCATGAACAAGGTTACCATAAAAAATGCCAACTTGCCACCGAATGTGGAAGGATTCTCCGAAGAGTTTGCTGGAATGGTTCATGACTTCCTTATAGACCCAGGAGAGATTGTTCTTGCCGTGGATGCAAGTCTTTAAGACTAGGGAGCGGTATTGCAATAGGCGGCTTTGAACCCTAATAACCGACATTTCGCACGATAGGAAGGTGGATTATGGAACGAACAAGAGGCAAGGTATGATGCTGGAAAGCGAGAATGTAGAGGTCTGTTGAAGGCGCTGAAGAAGGTTCGTTACTGTACGGTACTAAGTCAACACGCTGATGGCTTTACTAAACCGGTCCGTATTAGACTTACCTGAAGCATTGGTGACACGATGGCTGCTTGAATTCGCCTGTTTGATTTCGATGTCCGTCACGTTCCTGATCGCAAGCACGGCGCGCCCGACGGACTTTCGTGAAGACTCAGAGCACCTTCAGGATGATCAAGACGAAACTTATGAAGAAGACAAAGATGATTTCATCGATGCTTTCTTCTAAATGCCCTTCGCCTTTGCTCAGCCAGTGTATTCCTTGAGGAGGATGTATCGATGTTGGAAGAATCGTATTTTAAACCCTTCAAAGAAATAGCCCACTATCTAACCTCCTTGTCGCGTTCGTTCGACATGTCAACAAAAGATTCTTTTGGAAGTTCAAGCATGAGGCACTGAAGTTCTTGATACAGGAAAGACATTTGTTTAAAAGGTTTAACAAGACTGCTCCTCTGCGAAGGGTGGTGGGTCTTCAGGAGGAAGGCGACAGTATACTGCAGAAGCTGCATGATGAAAGTGGTCATCGTGGAAGAGAGGAACATATCGGAAGGTAGCAGACAGACATTGGTGGGAGGAGAAATGGAGGGACACATGTGTGTATGCGAAATCCTGTGAAGAGTGTCAGCTGCGGGCGTCAAGACGAGAGGAAGAAACCCTACATCCTATCTGGACCTCGGGAGTCTGGTAGAAGGTTGGGGTGGATGTTATCCACATGCCGCCAAGCGAAGGGAAACGCTATATTGCTCTAGAAGGGAGAGCCCTGGGAGCAGCGACTCCGAAAGCAGTGGCGAGATTCCTCTGCGAAGATGTGATGTGCAGACATGGCTGTTCTGGGAAGTTTGTCATGGATGGAGGGCCGGAGAACAAAGGGATCGTGGAAGCACTAGCCGAGATATATAAGATAAAGCGGGTAGTATGTCGGCGTACCAGCGAATGGACTTGTGGAGAGAGGTCATACAGCGGTCGTGGACGCCTTGGCCAAGATGTCTGCCGATGAGAACATAGGATGGGCCAAAAGCGTTCCAGTGTGCTATGGGCGGACAAAACCACCTTGAGAACCTTCACTGGGATGGCCCCATATCGTGTCCTGTATGGTTGCGATGCCGCCCCTTCTTCTCGAGCTTGATTTCCAACCTGGCAGATTCTCACTTGGAGAGAGGTTCGTACCACCGGTGACCTGCTGGCCCTCCGCGCTCGACAGCCGAACGCAGAGATGAGGATTCTGGAGGAGGCCGCGCTGCATTTAAGAAAAATGAGAGAGGCCGACAAAGATGTATGGGATAACCACAGACGCGTACATACCACTCAAATCATGGAGGGTGACCTTGTGTTGTTGCATGACACCAAGCCGATATGCATACGCAGAAGCTTTCCAGGTTGTTGGATTGCAGAAGAGTTGGTAACCTCCGCCTCATAGGGCTGGTAGGGCTGGGGCCTGCTAGTAGAGTTTCCACTTTCCACCTCTCTACGGATAGATAGCCTCCTAACAGCAACAACCAGAATATCGATATACCCCCATATGACCTCGTTTTCCTACATATGCCGCATTTGCCGCACGGCAATAAGGGAAACTTCGGGGAGGAACGAATTGCATCCCTATCTATCACTACCTTTTCGCCATCCCGCTATTGATAGGATACGAGGGCTATGTAAAACATCAAATGCGCTGATAGGCCTACGAAGCTGAGACACGGTTCAAGTTCTAGAAGAAAGAGAGCTTCTGTTTAGCCAGGATCTGAAGCAAGTCACAAAGATGATTGAGTACTGTCGGAAGGTTGAGAGGATGGAGATTGCGGCCTTCGAACCCAATTCTCACTTCTACTATCGCGAGAACGGAATTGAGGATATGGAAGATGATATATGACGCTGACTGGGAGCAGTACTTAGGCGTGAATGTCTGCATTTCTATTTATTTTTGTCATCTTTCTTTTAGTGGGACTTTCTTCTACAGTTAGGTAACATCATCCATACATACACGCATTTTTGCTTATCCTGTTGCTTCTATCGCTCCCTGTATCACACCTGTACCCTATCCATCGACAACGGCAGATCAATCAAATCAATCTACATTCTTTCAGAAACTCGTACTGCGATAATCGACTTTAAAGGATCTTTGAATTCTCTTTTTTACGCGGCATAGAATCTCCGTTCCCCACTGGAGAAAGGGTATCTATGTTGGACACTTTGGTAACACGCTAAGTACTTGACCAAGCATACCTTCTTTCATCACTCTCTTTTGCATCATCTTACTGCCTGGTTCAGAATGTATTTCTACCTCAGTGCTTTCCGATAGAAGTCCCTCGCTATGCCTGTCTCATGCTACCGTGTCTACCTTTGATCATCTCCCAGTTCCATTTCAAACATCTAGAGCGAGATACCGTGGGAAGAAAAGCCACAAACAGTTCCCTTCCCCGTAAAATCCCCTATTCACCTAGCCGTTCTTCCACAGACTAGTAGTATAAGGTCTGATCGGGCGTGGGCCGCGCTAGAGTATTTGGGTGCTTGGTTATGGGGGACTGGATGCTCCGTGTTAAATGGTTCACAGCTTGCTTTTTCAAGTCATCCGCCCACATGGCAGTTGATGCACCCGAACCATGGATAAATCGATGGATTGGGTACACCGTTGATGGGAACCGCCACCCATGCACAGTGCAAGTCCCCGCTACTAGTGTAATATCATCCATCGAAATACATTGCATCATTGCATCCATCGATCAAATGCTCATATCCATGGATATGTGTCATAAGTTGCAACCTCATTTTTATCCCTCATGCTTATACATGAATAGGTCATGTTTGCCAGTCACCTTCCTGTCGCCATCGCCTCGGCCCTCGCCCCCGCCCTCGCCCTCGCCGCGGCTGGTCTCCCCCCTTCCACCTCCACCCCTTCCGCCTTCACCTCTTCCGCCTCTTCCACTTTACTCTCATCGATTCCCTTCCATGCTGCCGCTCGCATGTATTTTGAATTGAAGTTGAAGTTTACAAGAGAGTTTCGGGAAAGGCATGAACATGATGCAAAGACAGCAGATTAATGGTGAATTCTGAAGCAAATTCCCAAGAAAGGTCTTCTTTTCATCGTACCGACACGACGATTCCGAGCCAAAGGGGTCTTTCTCTCAAAGATCATAAGCTTTGAGAGCCTCTCCATAGCTTTCCCTTCTAGCTCCCATTGCCCCCCTCTACAAGTTCATAAGATGAGAGGCAATTTTCCACCTTTCAGGGTCACGACCCCGTCTCCAGCCTTGGCTTCACTGGGGACTAGTCCCAGATATAATTTAGCTGTTCTGGCTAGCCTTCGTGACCAAAAGATCTAATTTGCCGGAAGTGTCAACATTAGAAGCTCTGAGGATGTTCAGAGCCCCCTAAGATTAGCTACGCCACACATGTAAGCTCTCTGCGGCTTCTTCGAGGGCTACCTTGCCAATATCCAGCGCACAAAGCCTGCCAATATGCTGCCCATTTGCGTATCACCTGCTGGATATGCCACCTTCCGATTCTTGAGGGCCGCTCCTCCCATTCTAGGAAAACTTCGATGTGATCGCGTTCAGCATCATGAGCTGTCCACCTGCATCCCTCACTCTTCCCGGTGGTATGGTACACCTAATCCCAGCTCTTCTATCCACGCTCTTACTATGCTTGGAGTCCCAGTACAGGATTCATATCGGTGTCATATCGTGCTGTGCAAAAGTCTATGCCGTTTTCCAAAACTCCTAGAATTTGCCGAGAGCCCACCAAATTATGGCCGACCACACTGCTGCCACTGTTGTAGGAGTAGCAGATTGAGGTTATACGCACCCCAGGCCAGCTGCTGTCATGGCCCCGAGGAACCTCCCCCCAACTGCCCCTACTACAAAGGTCACTGGCGCCAGGAAGAGGAAGAGTTCCAAGGCCCTCAGCAGGCCCTTGTTGAAAGCTTGGCCCGCCCAAACCTACATCGTCGCCGGTGCCGTCTATATCCTCAGCCCCCCCCTTCGCCCCGCCGTTTATTCAAGCCGTCGGAGTTTCCACCTCGTACTCAGTATAACCAACTTAGTAAGAAGATCATAGACTGGGCTTTTGGCGTGCCTCGGTAGCAGCTGACAATCGCGCCACTGCTGCAGAGCTTGCTGATGAGGCTCTGACGGCTATGACGGCTCGGATAGTTAAGGAGGTTCAAGCAGCTGAGGCAACTGTGGCAGCTCTGGATGCTGATACTCAGGCAGTGCCTCCGCCAGTGAGCTAGGCAGTGACTTAGACAAGTCAGAAATCTACGAAGAAAAGAGATTCAGGCAAAGCCGTCAAAGCAGCACTGGCAGAACTTCTTGTTCGGAAAGTGGAAAGTCTTTCATACCTGGTGAACTATCAGCTTTACTTTGAGACCTCAGTAATCCACAGCGAGGTTATACAATGTATCGACGACCCTGATGACTCCAGCGATGGCTTAGACCTCGGTGACTTAACCGATAAACAGCGAGATCGGGCGAAGGTGTGAGCAGCTGAATTGGGCCTTGCCTCCGTCGAGCAGTCAATTCGAGCCACTGTCACCTGGTATAATATGAAGAAGAAGGAGAAATTTTCGGATTAACTCACTACCACCTAATCTACAACCACCTTCACTCTGCGGACGAAATTCAACGCACATAATAAAGATCTGAGCGTGCATGTAGTATATATATTTGATAGAGTTCAGAGTGCTGGCGGTATCACCTCCTAAGTATCTGGAACCGATGACTTCTGCTCCTGCTACAGAAAACAGGAAGATCATCATCAAGCTAGAAAAGAAAAGAGTAGAACGAGACGGACTACAAGGTTCTGACTACGAGCGATTTAAGCAGTTGATGCAGGAAATCGTATGCAAGCAGGTGACGTGTAAGAACAAGGGTAATCAGTGCTGAATTTCTGATACTGAAGAGCATGTGCTTCTGAGCTTCATGCAGGTAAAGTGCTGGTTGGTTGCAATAGATAGAAACGATGGCTCAGCTACTACTGACAGACCTTCAAAGAATGTCATTGAAGCGGCTCGTAGCGATGTCAGAAACGTCAAAAAAGCTACTGCTGTAAAGGCATCCTCCGCCCCAACTTCAGCTCCAGCTCCCGCTTTCACGCCGGCGCCGACTTCTACCTTCACTACCTTCAGCGCGATTGATCGTATGGCAGAAATAATGATACTAGGTGCTTTACAGAAGCAGCAGGAAAAAGAGGATAAAAGAATAAAAAGATTGATTAGAAGGAAAAATTGGAACATAAACAGAAGCTGAGGAAGCTGAAGAAGCTCGAAAGCTCAACCCATCGTCGTCATCGTCGACGACGTTCTTTGACTCTGCAATCAGCAGTTCTGTTCAAGGCGACGACCTACTAGAGTATGCCCGCCGACATACTCTAAGATCTACAAACCACAGTCAGACCGTGATGTGAGCAAGTATGATAGCTGAAGGTGCTCGAACAAGCCGCTCCCTTCAGTGCTGACGAAGGTTTCGATGTCAGTGATCAACGTGCCGGAGTCACAGTTGAAAACTCAGGATATAACTCAACATGTAGAGCAACAAGAGAGGGAGGAGGAGGCGGAGGAGGAGGAGGAGGAATATTCTGAGGCCTCCTGGGCTATGATCTTGAGCTTTTGGGTGAAGATTCGGACATGAATTACGAATAGGGCTGAATTTGCCTGTTCCCATGACATTCCGCAGCTAAGTTATTATATCTATGGATTATAGTCTGTGTCAGCAAGCCGAAATAGAAGACTCGGGTCCCAAAACCACCTCTTTCTTCGGGATAATACTCAAGCAGCTGATTGTTTCGTTTAATCCAGGCCTTCAGCACTGCGAACGACGTTTCTATGGGGTTGTAATCAGGTGAGTAGGGCGGTAGCTTAACCAGCAAAACCCCGAACTCTGAACAAAGCTCATCCAGTTCAGCAGACTGATGAATTCGAGCATTATCCATGACCACAATCGAGCGAGGTCCTTCGCCCTCGGGGGTGCATTGAGGAAGAACCTGAGTTCGCATGAAGTCCAGAATATCCTTGGTTATGGAGCCATGATGTACCTCCCATGCAATATAGCCGTCCATCGTGTATGCCGGAAGTATGCTCCACCTCTTTGATCGTTTGAGCGTTTGACTCACATGTAAAGGAAGACCCATAGGAGCCCAGCCGTATTTTCGGTCTGCTAGTCAAGGTGAGTATCAATCTCTAAAGCTTTGTTCAACGTACTCACCAGTTCGTTCACAGACAGCACTTTCGTCAATGAAAACAAGCTGATCTGCAGTCGAGCTGGGCAGACGAAACTTCAATCCAACCGAAGAACCTCATTCCTTTGAGCAGCCTGGCGTTTCGCGGCTTTCCTACTCCATCTACATCTTTGCAACGTTCTAGAGACGGTGCCCCGATCCACAATGATTTCGAACTCGTCAAACAAGAACCAGGCCATCTCATTCTGATAGGCAAGAGGCTTCTGCTGTAGGGAGCCAAGAATCTCCTGAGCATGGAACTCAGTTAGTGAAAGAGGTCTTCCTTGGGGGCCTGGAGGAGGGAGGGCGATGGCTCCGGTACGTAGACAATTCCGACTCATCTTTTTGATTTGGATAACGCTGACGCCGGTAGCACTGTGGATGAAGGCAATGGAGTCACCCTGGTCAAGATGGATACAGACTCGCTCCTGCAGCGCCGGAGGTAGAGGTTTGGGCATGACAGCCGCTGGCCTGGGGTGCGTATAACCTCAATATGGTACTGCTACGACAGTGGCAGCAGTGTGGTTGATCACTTTGAAAAACGGCATACCATTTTGCACAGTACGATACTTCACATTCTGCCCCGGGCGGCCCAGAGCGCCGACCTGCGCTCGCAGGTTATTTTCACCCCGAGCAGCTCCGGGTAAGATGATAAAAGGCCTTCTCAAATGGCGTGGAGGCAGGTACCCGGTGCATCTGGCTCTTGATGAGCGGTTCGATCTCGAGACAGCCCGTCTCTTTCTTTCGCACCAGGCAAAACACATTCCAGTATGTTTGCAGGGTCCTGGCCGCACCCAGCCGATCCTTGCGTACCTTGTAGACTCGTTGGGTGAGAATCAAACGTCCAACTCGACTTCCGTATTCCTTGTAGTATTCTGCCGAGAGCTCCATCGTGTTTTAGGCCGCTTTGCCGAGTCTTGGAAGAGAGATAGGGTCAACGGCGTGGGCGACGGGTGATTGACGTGAAGGTCGAACGGCGAAGATGGAGGCTGGAGTGTACGAGGATTGGATAGGTGAAGAGGAAGAGAAGGGTCGTCAAAGATGATAGGGAAGGTGGAGTGGGGTGGCTGAGCAGAGCAGCCACATTCGGGGTTGCGGAGACGATGATACAAATACATGGTGCCGGACGATGACCATGAGAGCCAGCTGAGCGAAGATGGATAGAGGACCACCAGGAGGATGGAGGTAGGCGTGGGCGGCGCTAGAGCGACCGTGGACCGTTTAAAGCGGCGCAGGAAACCTGGCAAAGAAGCTATCAGGCCTTGTTTTATGACCAACAGCGCGGTGGAGTTCTGGCACACATTGCTCAAATCTACGCCGAGGATAAAGGCACCGTGCTCAGATTCAGCTTTGTCGCTCCACGCAGAATTGACAGAGCAAAGGGGTTGGGCACATCGTTGTTGCAAAAGAACTTCTCATCTTGCATTCACTATGCAAAACAAATAACAGATCTCCATAATTATGATATTCCAAAACTCGTTGAGCCTAACTGAGATGAAAGATCATCCTTGTACTCAAGCACTTGCATGGAAACAGCCCTCCTTTGGTCCATCTGTGGTGCCTGCCCATCAAATTTCCCTTGATCTTGCGGTGCTCTGTTCCCAAGTCAAGAATCCACTGTTAGTGGAAAACTCCTCGGGGTTGTGCCAGGAATGCGTTTACTGCCTCGCTTATCATCTTCGACAATACCATGGCCTCGTCGTACTTTTTCTCCATGGTCTCATTCGCCTCACGAATCTCTTCAAGCTTCTCTACCGTTTGCTTCATATCGTCAACTGTCATATCACCATATTTCTTGACAGTCATATCTCTAATACGTTCGGTCTGAACTCTCTGTGCGTTCCTCGCATCCTCCAACTTCTGAACTTCCCTCACTTGCAGATCACCAAGCCGTTGCACTTGATCGAAGATCCACTTCAACTCGTCAGCACACTGCTGACTGATGTCGTCTCGCTTCTTTTCAGCAACATTGGCACGAAGTGTCGCTCTTCTCAAAGCTGCTTCGAACGTCTCTCGACGAGATACTTCTAGAGCCTTGATCCCATCGCGCAAGTAGTCTATAATCTTTTCTACAGTATCAAAGCTAGGACGTGAACCCGGTTGTTTGAATTCATGAGGGATCGCTTTTGACTTTAAGGAACTGAGACCTTTCGATGGTACTTTCGGATCCTGTTGATCAACCTTGGAAGGGTTGCGATTTGAAGGTCTCTTTGGACGTTCCGGTCTTGAACGTTTCGATGATGCTGAGACTCCCTGAACAGGCTCGCTCTGTTCATATTTTATTAGCTTGATATTGTGATAATCTCGAAAAGATATTACCACGCTTAAGCCGCCGCCTTCAATTGGTCTGGAAGAAGATATGTCCAGATCGTCGTCATCATTTTCATCAGTTGCGTCTGGATCTGGCTGAAAATCCGAACCCGTGTCGCCATCTGAGCCTTTCGTTCTCCGACGATTCACAGGAGTCCATTCGATGGTTCTTTTCCGGCCTCGGGGCTTTCTATGTGCGTTACTGGAGGTTTCCTAAGATACATCAGCATTACGGTGTTTCTAGTGTGGTATGTTCTTGAAATTACCTCCAAATACTGCTTTTCCGTCACCTAGATAGTAGTCAGCTTGGTAGTCAGGATCGTTGATCGAGATTACGCACTATGGGCCCTTGCTGCTGCACGGCATGCACGGTTCGTGACGACCGGTCCTTCTCGTTTGATGTTTTCGTAACTGGCAAAGAAACTGCATTCCTGGAAGGTCGCGGTTTGGGGGCCAGTGTCTGATGTCGTTTGGCCGAAGGTGGATTATCTGTCACGACATCGTCTGCCTTTCTCTTTCCAGCCAGCGGCGAAGCTGAGTGTGTCTTAGGCTGCGGGTCGGAAGTGAGAGAATTTAGTTGATCTGTAGATGTATTTGGTTTCTCTGTCGATGTTGTATCTGTCGCAGAGCTCCGAATCTCATGATAAAGCCAACAATGACACCAACCTGAACATTGATTGCCACTAATGTGACTGTTTTGTGCGTTAGCAGACGAGTCAGACCTGCATGTGATTTGTGAACAACTAACTTGTATTGTAGAGACGCGGATGGGAAGCGGGTACCACAGCGGACACAAATATTGTCTGAGATCGATCTGTCAAGAAAGGCAGAATGATCTTTGCCTGGAGCAACGAGTTCAAGTGAGGCTTTGTTATACTGGCGAAGACTGCTTTCATCTTGAACTGCGTTTCCAAGACTCGTAAGTGTTCCTTTGTCATGTACAGTTCTGCATGCACATATTTCTCGACACTGCTCTATCCAATTATTGCATACGCGATTCTCGTCGATGCCTCGTCTCCGGAGCCTGGCCCCGCGGATTTTACCCAGGTTTATATCTCTGCACTTAACTGGCAAACTTCCCAGAGAATGAATGAGAAAACGGAGCTTTAAGCTTGCAGCTTTTTCAAGAAGGGCCCCAGCAGATCGTTCAAGCAATTTCTTTTCCCCCTCATTGTCAATCGACTTGATTTCTGGACCACCGTTTCCATAAAGCTCGAGGTATTTCCAAAGGGCTCGCTCTTCTGCAACTGTCCATGGGTTTGGGGTTCCGAACTTTGTTGAGTGACTTTTAACAATCCAATCCGCCGCCATTGTGTCTCAATCTGTCAAGATTTCAGTTACGAAGTTATTCTTTCAATGCTCATGTCTCAAGGCTTTGTTGATAAAGCAGGCTCTGAACGCAAGAACATGTGATCCAAAGACGTGTTATGGAATATTATTGGCTCTTCTATGCCATTAGGGGTCATCCTATCAAGAGAATAGATTCACGTTTGCTCGCCCATGTGAACTCTGAATCGTTAGAACGCGCCTAAGGACGCTGGCCTGAAACACAACGCTTCGTTTCTCGTTTCAGGGTGATTGGAAGGCGGAGAATCATCATGTCAATGTATTCATGCAATGCACGCCATTAATTTCATCTTTTAATGAGGACTGGCCCAATCCGCCAGCCTACATGACGAGAGTATGTAACATTTGAATTCACCCTGCATAGATCTTCATCCCGTCCTGCACAAACAAATCAGTTCAAACCCCTGCGAAAACATGGCCAGGCTTATTGGCGAGAATGACGGGGGAAAGTAGGAGCTGGTCGAATAAGAATCGTCTCCGAAAACGGATTGCGCCCGGTACCGGAACTGTTCCAGCTTCGCTGGCCCCCATTAAAGTTTGTTTGGAAAAAGCGGTCAAGCCATGTGACCAATTTACCAAGGAGTTCGCATCCCATATACGTCACCCATCTCTCTTGACAGCCACATCGTCGACAGATTCCAGTCGTAAGTATCTGTGTCTTTGAACAGCAAACGACTGAGAGATAAAAGTAGGCTCCACATCCTTTGCTTCTGAAACACCGTACTATATTGCAACGACGATAAGGACTTGAAAGGTAAGAATTACTGCTAAAGATCATTGGATACAGAGGGTTGACCACTTGTACAGAAAAGAGTCCAAGGCTCTACTAGGAGGGAAAGATGTTCGGTGCCTTCAGATACCCATCTCGCAGCGCCATCGTTCTGATAGAAGTCTTCTTCCTATGAAGAGAGAATCTAGGCCGATTTCGCGAGATCGTGTAGTCCATCAGGTCCACCCACGAATAGTAGCATATGCCCATAGCATCTCTCTTAATTTGCGCAAGGATCAGCCGCGTTGTGGCTTCAAGAATCGAGACCTGCGGTCGCCTTCGAACTCAGGACAGGAAGGTTTGGACATCTCAGTTCAGCCCCCAAAGCACGCGGTACTGGCAAAAAGTCATCCCTAGGAGCAATACAAATGTTCTGCCCTACAGCGTGGAGTCTAGCCGAATTCTGGACCGAGATTGCAAAGAATGGCAGCAGCCATAAACAGAACACGAACAGCACCTCACATTTGCTTGGTACACGGTTCGCTGGTTTTCTGGAACAGTGCCATCACCTCCAGGAGACTCGTATCGCTATATGAACAAACTACGATCAAACTCGAAAGCGAAGATGCGGTTTTGTGCTTGGTGCTCGTCCTTCAAACAGCAGAAGAGCGCCGGTACTTCCGAAGTACTTGGCCTGGATGGAAAAGTTGAAGGGACCCCAGATGAGGTGATAACAAAATACGATACGATCTAACGCGAAGTCAGGAAGGAAATCATACAAACTTTCGTAAGGAGGGCAAATGCTAAGGGCATGCGGGGCCGCGCAAACACCGTGATTTCTCTCGATCGTCGCTCGTTCGTGGGAGGGATACCATTCCCAGTGATTGGCTTGGCAGCGTTCAGATGTTTAGAGCAGATAATTGATCTAGGATATATTAGCATTAGTCACTCTTCCTACTCAACTTTCGTAGTAGCATCGAGGAACATCGCGAAAAATCATCAAACAGAAAGCGTAAGAGTGATCCAGACTAGACCGCCGCCACTATCACACAAGTCCAAGCTCCCACTTTTCCCTTCTCTTTCCCTTTTTTTTTCCTTTGTTTAGGATTTTTTGATAAGAGTAGAATACCTACTTCTATGTCTCTAACACACGGATACAACATCCTTGTTCTAGGTGCTGGTGAGCTTTCTCCACTGAAAATCCGAAAAGTTATTTGACCGGTTTGTCGTGTGCGCAACACGTAGGATGAGATTCGACGCCAACAGCGCGACTTGCGCAAACTATTTGGCTCGACAATTATGATTCACCATAGATGGTTGGATTGATCGAGATTGATGTACGCGGGTAACATTTCCCTTGATCATTTCAGCTTTCGCTGACTTTAGACCTAGGGATTCAATTGTGTACTGAACATATTAGACACCGCTGGCACGAAAAGATTCGGTGAGCTCATACTATCGCTAAAGAGCGAATATATCCAGCTTAGGACGCATCGCTGACCGTTTCAATTCTTCTTGCCAGAGCCTTTTTAACGGAGAATCGCATAATGTCGACCCAAGGCTTCCTCCTCGTCTTCTCTCTCACCTGCCGCTCGTCCTCGACTAAAGTCCCACGCGTTCTGCAATCGGATCTCCAGCACTAAAAATGCCCCAGTACCCATTGTCATCGTTGGCAACAAAAGCGATCTTCTCAAAGACCGCGCATATTCCCAAACTCTTGGTTCTCTGTTCAGTCAACCATACTACGAGACTAGTGCAAAGACCGGCAATTGATCTTACTAGGCAGATCATCTTCGATGACTATGCCAAGAGTACGGATGATGGGAGGAAGAAGCGTAGCGGAATATTAGAGATGTTTGGGAGGATTATAGAGTGTTCAATATTCGTGACCAATCGTATTGAAGGATTACCATTATGATTGATACAATACCTCATAGAAATCACATGGATCTTGGATTTGGTATACTAGGTCATAAATAGGCATAGAGGGTGCAAAGCTTGCTCCCTTCTGGAGGCCAGGTACGTAACGCTCTGGTAGAGATACGTATCACTTTGGGAAGATTCGGCTTCCAAGTCCTCGGGCTCGTATCTCCTGTGACTCATCCATAGAAGCATCTTCCTCCAAGGAAACAACGTAATCCTCGCTTTCCTGGCTTTCGAGAAGGTCCCACTTCATTGATTGTCCTCGTCGTTCTCCTCATTATCCGTCTCCTCGTCGCCGGTGGCCCCATCGTCGATCCCCTCATCGTTGATCTCCATGTCGTCAGTCTCCATAATCTCCAAAGAGCTGAGATTATTAGGTTCCCTATTCTCCACAAAGCCGAAAAACTTCAGGCTCCATATCAAAAGCCCAAATATCTTCCTCTCCAATCACTCACGGCGAAATCGCGAAGGAAAGCCTGAGGGTAGTTGACACGGCTATCCAGACGTGTAAGCTTATTCTTTCGCTCACTCGTCTTGTAAGGGAAAGCATCCTCTTCGAGCTTCATCAAACCACTCTCATGGCCTGAGACTATGGATCCTTTATGTCCCACCATGCCGTCTAACAAGCAGAAGTCTGTTGGTCCTACTCACTCTACGAAAGGACAGTACCAGCCGTAGCCGTCCGGGATTGCGATTGCTTTGTTGCTTCCGGCACTCGAGCAAGCTCAATAGCTTCTGGATCAAAGCTTCCACTAGACCCAATAACGTCCGTGGCACAATGTTTATAGCATGGCGTGTCAGCTGCCCATCTGCCGTTTGCTGGCGATTAAGGTGACGACGACCTGTACCGCGTCAATAATTATTGTGGAAGCATTGACAGAAAGAATAATGCTTACCGTGTATTCTTCTCACATTTTCAGACATTGTTGATAGAGCGGCCGAAGCTCTTTGAACAACTGGGTAACTGGTAATGGTGCTGGCTAAAAGACTGGAGAACCGAACCAAACCACAACAGATTCGATGCAAAACCATTGGCGACCTTTACCAAGATAGAACCAAACAATCCTACAGTAAGATCTGGAACTTTGACCCAAACATACAACGTCTAGGAATACCCCCTCCTCAGTGTAGCACCAGACCAATGACGCCAACCAACCTTCCGTTCCATTTTCGTGCGATATGAGGCAGAGACGAGCGAAATAGACGAATTAGCTTGTATCGAAAGAAGGCGGGTGTATCGCAGCTAGCTGATGCATATAGGATCGCTGCTATCGCCACCCAATAGGCGTGGTAGAGGCAGGTAGAAGATGAAAACCCCAAAGGAGTCGCAGAAGGAGGTTGCAGAGACCGTCACCTGCGTTGCGCCCACAACCCGAATGAGAAACGTGGCGACGTCTCGTCTCCGCTTTCATCAGGAGGCGTCCGTGATGGAGGGCTTGGTTCCACAATGTGACAAAGGCGCTGAGATGCTGATACTACCACATAGTCGATCCTATTACAAAACAACCCTTTAGGATACGTTCTCTCTTTGTTTGATGACTGTGCGGTAGACGAATGGTCAAATATATCGGCGGCATGCTCGACGTGACGCTTGATGCGTGAAGGTCCGTTGGCATTACTATGCCCTCGTTGCAATTTCGAGGGCCAAAGGCAAATTAGCAGCAACAAAGTCAGTCTAGATAGACCTGCCCTTGATGCTCTTTCGGACAGACACAGTAACCTTCAGCATTCGGCTGCTGCTCAAAGGTCCTTCTGAGGGAATTAGGTGTTACCACGGGGATTCGGGGGGCAGAAAACAAGTTCTCAAGTCTTTATCAACGTTGTGACATCGACAGTGGATGGGGGACCGCTCCCAATATCTACTGAAAGAACATACGCGCAAATAAGATGGAACGAGATCTTCTGAAAGCGTTCTGATGATGAGCCTAGACTGATAACCCAAAGAGCGGCGGCGGAAGCCGGTGCATTGTTGATTAAGGGATCGAAGGCGAAGGAAGTAGATTGATTTAAGGCGCTTCGAAGTGTAGATAGTCCAGAATGGTGTTAGCGTCTCCACCACGCAAGCCCGATAATCAAATAAAAATAGTATATCAAACTTCATTTGACGGGCCACCAGTGTCATGAAAGCAATAACCGAGCAAATTTGGGCGGGAAATTTAATTAAGGTATAAATTCAGATTGTTGCGCAGACACCTGCCTTTGCAAGCCCAAGTCTAGTGTTATGTTATGCCCAGTGTGTTTGCCTGATTCTTACTGGCCCGGTCTTCAAGGGCTATTGACGTTAGGCCGGCAGCGACGGCTGCGACAAGGTGTGGGTGATGTTGTATAGCCATGCTCGAGGCGGCTTGAAGAGCTTCGGAATCCCGCATAGCTGACAGCATTTGCCAACTCTTGATATGACCTTCGTGGACCCCGAAAGCGGATATTGCTTCCCTGTCCGGATTTTTGGCCTTTCCTGGAACAGTGTGTCAGGGCCAGCACATGTAAAGATATAAAGCAATTACTCTGGCAGTAGTATGAGATAACGACACAAATCAGACACAACGTCCCCCAAACGAAGTCCATACCAACGGCGTGGATAAGTGATATATATTCCCCTTCCCCTTCAAACCCTCCACTCTCTCCCTGCGGGTCTCAGCCGCTAATTTCTGCTGCTTGTCTCGTCCATTCTCCACGCTGTTGGCCAGTGCCCCTCTCAGCCCAGCCATGGGAGCCTTAAATGTAGATCAGCCTGAATGATTACCATGTCTCCGTAGCACCTGAATCGTCCGTGACACCCAATCATCGCCCCTAAAGCACATGCGGACTCTATCCGCCTGCTCTGCTCTTCGGACCGTCTCTCTCAAACTGTAGCAATCCGTCGATCGCTGAGGCAATACTCTATGGCTTACGCCCCAGAAATTGTCCCTCAGACACCTTCCACGGTCCGCCCTCCACGCCGCTTTCTGACTCGCGCTTCTTCCGGGTTCGCGACGCCAGCGGGTCTTAGTCGCAATGTTTCTGTGATGTCATTAGCCCAAAGCTTACCAGTGCTGAAAGGATAATTTCTGGACCCGCAATGCAACTGAATGCTACGCCCTTCATGACGAAGTTACAATACTGCTCGTGATGTTGTTAAACAGGAACAGCTCTAATTAGACCCTTTTTCTTTCGCATCGTCTGCACAATTTGATCAGGCTTCGTGATTGATTTTACATGCAAGCCGTCAGAGAAAAGCTTTTAGTGATCAAAGATTATTCATCGATATGCAGTGGATTCGAATGAAGAGTGATGTTCTAAAGCGCTGCTTCTCTTCGGATGAGAACACTGTAAATACCTTTTATGACGTGCTTGGGACCCTAGATTTCGACCAAGTATATAGGCTTGGGGATTCCAAGGTCGACAAGGAGAGTGGCTGCATGGAAGACGCGACAAGAAGCGGACAGACGTGTGAGCGGTCCTCAAAGCCTGACTTTTCGTAGACGCGGCTGGTCCCAGAATGGCCTTTGGGATTGCGACCCTTAAGGTCTTGCTACATCGAAATTGAAGAGCTTTGAGCCTCTAGACTTGGCACCGAGCTTTCGGCATCAACGTACGCTCATGCCCGATTCCTCCCTGGCCGTATTTGTTTATCCGTTGCTGTGGCAGGGAGCCTCAGAGCCTCCCTGTGTTCGGAGGCATGCGGCGGCGGGTTGTTAAGGGATCTCCGAAAACAAGGATCGATCCCCGGCTGGGAATGCCTGTTAGCTAACTTGTCAAACTTGGCGCAGGAACTCATCTGCCCTATGTTCATTATCAGCGGACCTTTTCTTTCTGAGTCCGGGCCCTATCCTCCCAGTCTTTCGGCTCTGTAGCTCGAGTGCGACCGTGATTTTGCGTCGCTGCATTCACGATGCTAGGAAGGAGACGCCCAGCAATGCTCACCGGCGTTCCGAAAGCTCCGAGGCGAAGCAAATACACGTGAGCGAAAGCAGATAACACGTGACGTCCTGCTTAGCGCCACAAGCCATGCAGCCTTCCTTCGCCGAGTTCACCTGGGCAAATGGTGATCGCGGACCCGACTTCAGCCAATGGCATCTGATACGTGGATCCGCCGTCCTACTACCAGATCGGCTGGAGCCCCGCTGGCAGACCCCCTCTTCAACCCCGGATTCGCCTATAGTAGTACAAGGGGCCACTGAACATGCCAGGCAACTACTGTACGTAGTAAAGGCTAACAGTACTACGTCTCCGGGGTATTATTCCCTAGTATACTACTAAATTTTAGCTTCACTCTAACCGGATCAAAAATAGCTTGTACGCAGTCTATCTACAGCTCCTGAGATATACACCTAATATTTGGTC
>JAABUS010000235.1_pt1 | contig 139969 bp, 126 predicted proteins | sample 5560161 | NCBI WGS metagenome assembly JAABUS01 (sample SAMN10711885, study PRJNA513376) | rock metagenome | isolation source: Antarctica rocks | place: Antarctica: Victoria Land, Trio Nunatak nord | collected 2016-01-04 | reverse complement strand
CCGTCCGGTCTGCTGTCGGGTGCCTGAAGCGAAAGAGGGCGACAACTCACAGGCAAGCGTCACGGCGCAACGAGGCGTCGAGTCAGCCCTCTTTCACTCTCACACTAACATACAGACGAGGCGTGCTACGCTACCAGCCGAATTGGCGGGTGAGGAATGTGCTGCCGACATGGAGCACGATGGGTGAGCCGTGTGGGCAGACGGTCGGGCAGGCGGTCGTGCCGAGGCGACGGAGGAGATCGTGCATCGCGTCGAGCGAGAGCGGCTGCCCCCGGCGGAGCGCGGAACGGCAGGCGAGCGCGGTGCAGAGGCGGTCGCACCAGGCGTCTGTGCTGTCGTCCGCGTGCTCGTCCGCCTCATTGAGGGCGTCGAGGAGCAGCGGGCCGAGACCACCGACCCCGGCGAGCGCGGCGGGCGGGGAGCGGAGCAGGAAGGTGTTGCGCCCCCACGTCTCGCAGGCAAGGCCGACCGTCGCGAGGTCCGGCGTCCGCTCCGTCAGACGGCGGGCGTCGGCGGGCGAGAGCGTGAGGACAAGCGGTTCGACCTCCTCCACGCGCTCCGGTTCGTGCGCGGCGCGGTCGTGCAGATGCTCGTAGATCACCCGCTCATGGGCGCGGTGCTGATCGACGAGATAGAGACCATCTACCCCCTCCGCGAGGATCAGCCGATCCTCCAGTTGCCCGACAATCCGGAGCGCGGGCAGGTTGCTTTCCGGCACCATCGTATCGGTGACAGCTGGTCCTAATGACCACTCGCGCAACCCGTTAAGTGAGACAATTCCTCGTATTTCTCCCCCTTCCCCCGTGGGGAAGGCGGGTGCCCTCAGGGCGGAGGGGGGGGTAGGGAGAAAAGAGAAATCCGCGTCATCGGGCGGCAGCGCGGGGAGGCGACCGAGAGCCGTGCGCGTCGCCTCCGCGAGGGCGGCGCCGAGCGCGGCGGCGTGGGCGAGGCGAACTTCCGCCTTCGCGGGGTGGATATTCACATCCACGGCATCGGGCGGCACGGTCAGGCGGAGAATAGCGAGCGGGTGCCGCCCGCGCGGGAGCAGCGGGCGATACGCCGTCTCGAACGCGGACGCGAGCGGCGGGCACTTGACGCAGCGCCCGTTGACGATCAGCGTGATCGCCGACCGTCCGGGGCGCGACGCCGCCCGATCACCGAGCATCCCACCAATCGTGCCCTCCGCAACCTCGATGTCGATGGTCAGGAGGTGCGCCGCCACGGTCGGGCCGTAGAGCACTGCGGCGGTCTCCGCGAGCGCGCCGGTGCCGGGGGTGCGGATGGCGGTGTGACCGTCGAACGCGAGCATGAAGGCGACGGCGGGGTGCGCGAGCGCGAAGCGGCGCACCAGTTGGCCGATCTGCTGCGCCTCGACGCGCGGCGTGCGGAGGAACCGCCGCCGCGCGGGGAACGACGCGAAGAGGTCGCGCACGGTGACGGTTGTGCCCCGGCTGCGGGCGCGGCGTCCGCGCTCAACCACGTTGCCGTTGCGGATGCGCAGGAGGGCACCCGCAGCCTCCCCGTCCGTCGCGGTGTGCAGCAGCACATCCGCCACGCTGGCGATGGAAGGGAGCGCCTCGCCCCGGAAGCCGAGCGTGCACACGCGCAGCAGATCATCGAGGTCGCGCAGTTTGCTCGTCGCGTGGCGCTGGAACGCGAGATCGACCTCGCCCGCCGCGATGCCGCAGCCGTCGTCGGCGACGCGCAGGGCGTCGATGCCGCCACCGCGCACGTCCACGCCGATCTGTCGTGCCCCGGCGTCGAGCGCGTTCTCGACCAACTCCTTGACGACGGCGGCGGGCGTCTCGATCACCTCGCCCGCCGCGATTCGCTCCGCGACACCAGGTGGCAGGACGGCAATCGTCGCCCGCACGCCGGTTTCCACGGCTACGCCCCCCGCGTCAGGGTGGGCGCACCGAGGACGAGCCGCGCCCGCCGCTGCACCCGGTCCAGCATCGCGATCGCCTCCAGCGGCGTCATCCGCGCGAGGTCGAGCGCCGTCAGGTCGTCCAGCAGCCCATGCATCCCCTCCGTGTCCATCGGCACGCCTGCCAACGCCGTCGGTTGCACGGAGCGGATCGCGATCTGCGCGTCTCCATTGAGGGCATGCCCGTTCCCATTCCCGGTTAGTAACTCTCTCCTCATGCCTCCCTCTGTGCTCTCTGTGTCTCTGTGGTTCAATATCTCCCGCGCCCGTTCGACGACATGTGCTGGCAGACCGGCGAGGCGGGCGACGTGGATGCCGTAACTCTTGCCCATCGCACCCGGTGTGATGCGGTGGAGGAACGTCACCTCGCCGTCCTCCTCTGCGACGGCGGCGCAGGCGACGTGGACGCCGGGGAGATGCCCCGCCTGCTCGGTCAGGTTGTGGTAGTGCGTGGCGAAGAGCGTCCGCGCGCGCACCCGCTTGACCAAATCCTCGACGACGGCGCGCGCGATGGCGATGCCGTCGTCCGTGCCGGTGCCCCGCCCAACCTCATCGAGGACGATCAGGGCGCGCGGCGTCGCGTGGCGGAGGATAGCGGCGGTCTCCATCATCTCGACGAGGAAGGTACTCGCGCCCGCCGCGAGGTCGTCCTGCGCGCCGATCCGCGTGAAGATGCGATCGACGATGCCGATGCGCGCCGATTCCGCCGGGACGAAGGAGCCGACCTGCGCCATCAGCACGATCAGTGCGACCTGCCGGAGGTACGTGCTCTTGCCGGCCATGTTCGGCCCGGTGAGCAGCAGGAGTTGGTGCGTTTCCGTGTCGAGCGTCGTGTCGTTCGGGATGAAGGTGTCGCCCGCGTTCTCCAGCGACGCCTCGACGACCGGGTGCCGCCCTGCGACGATCTGGAGCGCGGTGTCATCGGTGAGCACGGGGCGGATGTAGCGGTGCTGCACGGCGCGGTCCGCGAGCGCGCAGAAGACGTCCACATGCGCGACGGCCCGCGCCGTGCCGAGCAGCACCGGAGCCGCCGCGCCGATCTCCCGCAGCACGCCGCGATACAATTCATCCTCCCGCGCGGTGATGCGCTCCTCGGCGTGGAGGATCGTCGCCTCCCACTCCTTCAGCGCGGGCGTGACGAACCGCTCGGCGTGCGTGAGTGTCTGCGTGCGGCGGTAGTCGTCGGGCACATGGGGCAGGTTCGGGCGCGACACCTCGATGCCGTAGCCGAAGATGCTGTTGTACTTAATTTTCAGCGAGCGGATGCCCGTGCGCTCGCGCTCCGCCGCCTCCATCGTCGCGATTGTCTCCCGCCCGTGCGTCGCGGTGTGCACGAGGGCGTCGAAGCCCTCGTCGTAGCCGGGGCGGACGCGGCGAGACGCCTCCTTGCCCTCCGGCACGAGGACGGCGCGCGTAATCAACTCCGCGACACTCGTGCACGGGTCGAGGTGGGCAGCGAGCGTGTCGAGCGCGGGCGCGTTGGCGGCGTGCAGGAGCCTCACGAGCGTCGGGACGGCGTGGAGGGCGTCGCGGAGCGCGAGCAATTCGCGCGGCGTCGCGGCCTCCTGCCGGGCGCGGGCGGTCAGGCGCTCCATATCCCCGAGGCCAGCGAGCAGCGTCAGGGTCTGCATCCGCAGTGTCGTGCGTACGACGAATGCCTCGACCGCGTCCAGCCGCTCCTCGATGGCGGCGCGGTCGGTGAGGGGCTGGGCGAGGGTGCGCCGCAGGAGGCGCCCGCCCATCGCCGTCTTCGTGCCGTCCAGCGTGCCGAGCAGCGAGTGTGCCGCCGTCTGCGTCCTGCCCGTCCAGTGCAACTCCAGATTGCGGCGCGTGGCGGCGTCGAGGTGCATCATGCCGTCCGTCTGGTACGTCCGCAGCCCGGTGAGGAGCGGGAGGAGCATCGCGTTTGACTCGCCGAGGTACGCGAGGATCGCCCCGGCGGCGCGGATCGCGAGCGGCGACCGCGCGCAGCCGAACGCCTCCAGCGAGACGACGCCGAAGTGGCCCCGCAACGCCTCGGTCGCCGTCTGCAGGCCGAAGAAACGCGCGTCGTACGGCGTAACGTGGCCGGGCGTCTGCGGCCGTCCGTGCGGGAAAGGTTCGGGGTCCTCGGGCGACTCCGGCTTCGGCACAAGGCACTCGCGCGGCCCGATGCGCAGGAGATCGTTCTCCACCGCGACGCGGCAGAGCGCGGGGTCGCCGTCCGCGAACTCTGCCACGGCGAACTCGCCCGTCGTCACATCGACATAGGCGAGGCCGTACCCCGCCGGGCCGGGGCAGAGGGCGGCGAGGTACGAGTTCTCCTTCGCGGGGAGCATCGCGGGTTCCGCGACCGTCCCCGGCGTGACGACGCGCACAACAGCCCGGTCGACCAGCCCGCGCCCCGCCTCGGAGGTCTGCTCGCAGATGGCGACACGGAACCCCTGCCGCAGCAGCCGCGCGAGGTACGAGTGCGCCGCGTGGTACGGCACCCCGGCCATCGGCACGCGCCCATCCTTGCCGAAGGGACGACCTGTGAGCGTGATGTGCAGGGCCTGCGCGGCGACCTTCGCGTCCTCATCGAACATCTCGTAGAAGTCGCCCATCCGGAACCAGAGGATCGCGTCCGGGTGCTGCGCCTTCATGTCGAGATATTGCCGTCGCGCCGGTGTCACCATTGTCCCGCCCCTGCCTGACCCATCATATAGGGACGGAGTATACCATCGTCCGCACGAGCGTAACGCCCGCCCGCGCAACTGGAAGCGGTTCCTGCTCGCGGTGCTACGAGGAAAATGCTTGTATCCCGTTTGACGAAGCGCATGTATCGTACTACACTAAACAAAGTAAAGGCGCTTGAGGTGGAACGGGTATCATTTACTTCCGAGCAATGGCCTCGCGGACGTTGTGACGAAGACTGATGCGGGAGTTGCCTGTCCCACCAAGCGCCTTCACTCTTGCCTCCGATACAGTACCCCCCGCTTCACCCAACCATGACGCTCAAAATCGTTTTGCCGAGCGATAGAGAGGCTCTCGATCCAGAGTTCGTGCGGCAAGCACGTCATGGGGACGCTGCTACGTCTCATCCTTCTTGCGGAGCGGAATCCCGATCGTTTCGCGCGTGACCGTGCCGGTTTTCGGGTTGAGGTGGAGGATGACACCGGTACTCGGTGTGTCATCCTCTTCTTCCCATTCCTCGTCGTCCTCGTCCCATGGTGGGTACTGCGGTGGGGCCTCGCCGCGCGCGGCGGTGACGCGGGGATAGTCGGCGCCCGGGGTCGGTTTGCCTTTCGCGTCGAGCAGTTTGACGCCGAAACGCCACTCGTCGCCGTAATCGAAGAGGAAGAGAAACTCCTTCTTGCCGGTTTTGCCGGGGTAGGGCACCTCGCGGATGAGGATGTCATCCACATCGGGCGCTTCGTCGAAGTCGGAGAGGAGGGGCAAGTCAAGCCCTTCGAGCGCTTCGAGTCCCGCGAGACCGGCGGGGAAGAGCGCGTCCGCAAGCGCCGACTCCGGGTCGGGTTCCTCGTCGTCCGGCCTCCAGTCTTCGAGCAGGTAGCGCTGGAGCGCCTCGGACATCTTCGCGGGGTCGGCGTTCGGGTCGCTTTCGAGCAGTTGGGCGAACTCCTCGATCAGCGGGCGCTCCTCATCCGAGGCTTCACCGACGGCCTCCCTGAGCATCGCGACCATCTCCGCCTGGAGTTTTTTCATGTCGAGATCGGCGGGGAACGACCCGGTCGGGACGAAGTCCGGGTCCTCGATGGCTTGCGCGAGTTTCCGCATCTCCGACCCCTCGGGGAAGATGTCAATGACGCTCTCGATCTCGTCGCCGTCCGCATCGCCGCCCCAGTCGTCCATGTGGTAGGCGTATTCCGTCGTGCGGTCCCACGCCTTGCCGCTCAGGTAGAACGACCAGAGGTGATCGTCACCGAATTCGTAGGCGTCGAGAATCGCGAAGCCGAGATCGCCGAGCGTGCTGTTCGCGGCGATCTCGATCTCGCGCTGAATCTCCGGCGCGTTCTCCGGCGCATACCCAGCCATGCAGCCGAGGATGCGGGCGCGAAAGGTGTAGATCGGCGGTTCGGGCGTGAAATCCTGCTGCAACATCGTCCATCCTCCTCCTGCGATCTACGGGCCGGGGTCCCTGCGGATGCGTCCAGTATACGACGCGCGCCAGATGGTGCACCAATGCTGGGACTGGGGAGAACCGCAGAGACGCAGAGGAGGCGCAAAGAAGGGTCTTAACACGGAGCACACCGAGGGCACAGAGGAAAAAAGAGGATCGTGCTGTGGACTCTGTGCTCTCTGTACGCGCTGTGTTAAACCCCGATCTCCTCTTCGTGGCCTTTGCGTCTTCGCGGTTCTCCCCGGCTTCCCCTTCGAGTGTTATGTGACGGCGACGGAGATGTGGCGGGCGCGGAGGATGCGGCGGACGAGCCAGAGAAGGCCGACGGGGATGAGGGTGCAGTATGCCTTGCCGATCACCTGCCCGGTAATGAAGTGCAGCGACCGGAAGGCGAGGTAGAGGAAGATCGCGCTGTCCACAATGTCGCCGATGGTGTTCGCGACGATCATCGCGACGAGCCAGTATCGTCGTCGCAGGGGGGTGTAGATCGTGAAGTCTGCTAGTTCTCCGAGCAGGAAGGCGACGCCGCTCGCGAGGGCGAACTGCCTGGAGATGAAGACGGAGAGTAGCGCGCCGATCAGGATGGCGACGACGGCCCACCACCGCCCGAGGGTGTCCTGCACGAGGTCGCGGAACTCGAAGCAGAGGCCGGCGAAGAAGACGCCCGCCGGAGCCATCAGCCCGAAGCCGACAGGCACGACGCCGAACCGCTCGATCGCCCAGTTCGCTCCCACGATGGCGGCGACATACCCCGCGAGCAGCAGGTAGCCGACGGTGCGCCGGTTCAGCGTCATGCGCGCGGTTCTTTCACGATTTTCACAACCTTCGCGCTCGCCGTGATCGTGATGCCACCGCGCGGCTTCTGCACGACCGTCGTGCGCACCCAGTGCGGCGCGCACGCCTCCATGATGTCCCGCGCGACCCGTTCCGCGAACGCCTCGCCGAAGATGCCCGCGTTGCGGAAGGTCTGGAAGTAGAGTTTGAGCGACTTCGACTCGATGCACGATCGGTCCGGCCGATAGGTGATCGCCACCTCGTACCAGTCGGGCTGGCCCGTCACGGGGCAGAGCGCCGTCACCTCGTCGGAGACCATCCGCACAACCGTCACCGCTGGCGGGGCCGGGAAGGTATCGAGACCGGCGAAATCGTCCGCATGGGGTTTGAGATGGCGGAAGGGTTGATCGGTCATGCGTTCCTCCCTCGAAGGACCGGGCGTCGGCGCGTGGTGTTTGCATCAGTTTGCGCGATGCCGTTTCGGTGCCGGGGTCGCGCAAACCGACGAAGTATAGCACGGGGAAACCATTGCGCGGCAGGCCGGAACGTGCGATGGTACGGGGGATGAAAGGAGTGCCGAATGGGCAAGAAAGACAAGGGCGGCAAAGAAGTCCGGAAGCCGAAGAAGCCGAAGGCATAACCGGCCGCAACCCGAACGCACCGACCATGACGCAGCCGCGCTCGTGGCCGGTGCGTTTACGTGCATGGCCCGTGCGGGAACCAAACCGATTGAACCACGGAGGCACAGAGGACACAGAGATGGGAGAAGCACATTTATTTTCTTCTCTCTGCGCTCTCTGCATTTTCTCTGTCGGGTGCCCTCCGGGTAGATGTGGTTCAATCGGTTTGTCCCCCATTGCTGCGGTGTGCGACAATGCGCCGCCGGGCCGGGTGCGGCTGGCGCGGCGCGATGTGCGTGGGCGAATGGAGTAGGTAGGAGAACGACGGCGTGGTAACCGATCTCGCGCGGGATCGCGAACGAGCATGGGGACTCTTTTGCGAGTGGACCGAGAGTGAGAGCCTCCGCAAGCATGTGCTGGCGGTCGAGGCGGCGATGCGCGCGTACGCGCGGCGCTTCGATGAGGATGAGGAGACGTGGGCGGTCGTCGCCATCCTCCATGACCTCGACTACGAGCGGTACCCGACGATGGACGGCACCGGCCACCCGTACAAGGCGGTCGAATACTTGCAGTCGGTCGGCTACCCCGAAGTCGTCACGCGGGCGATTCTCTCGCACGCGGAGTACAGCGGCGTCACGCGGCAGACACCGATGGAGCATACGCTCTTCGCCGTGGACGAACTGACCGGCTTCATCAGCGCGGTCGCGCTCGTGCGCCCCTCGAAGCGGGTGACGGATGTGGACGCGAAGTCCGTGCGGAAGAAGATGAAGGACAAGGCGTTCGCGCGGGCCGTGAGCCGCGACGACCTGACGAAAGGCGCGGAAGAACTCGGCATGGAATTTGATGACCATGTCATGTTCACCGTCGAGGCGTTGACGGCGCAGGCGGAGCGACTCGGGCTGGCGGGTGTGCCGGAGGTTGCGACGAGCAATGAGCAATGAGAAAAACCAGACCCCCATTCATGACGAAGAAGGAGAGGAATGACCGCGTGAGTATGACGCACACAGAGGGCGCAACCCGCGTATCACGGCGGCACGCGCTCGCCCTCGGCGCGGCGGGTGTCGCGTCGGCGGCGCTGGCCGCGTGCGGTGGCGGCGGCAGCGCGACGGAGACGCCAAAGGGGAATGCTCCTGGTGGGTTGGTGGCCACCCTGCAAGCGGCTGCGTCGGCGGCCCCGGCGGGCGCGGCGAGCACTGCGCAGGCGATTGCCTCCAGCGCGCCCGGCAGCGGCGCGGCGCAGCCGACGACGGCACCGACCGTCGCAGCGCCGACCGTAGCGGGGACACAGAAACCGGCGGGCACGACTGCGGCGGCAACGACGGCCCCAACCGCCGCCGGGGCGACGGCGGCGGGCAACACGGCGGAGGTCGCCAGTCGCAACAACAAGTACAAGAGCGCGCCGCCGCTGACAATCGACAAGGCGAAGAAGTACACGACGACAATCACGACGAACAAGGGGACGATGAAGGCGGACCTCTACGCCGACATCGCGCCGAACACGGTCAACAGTTTCGTTTTTCTCGCGAACGACCACTTCTACGACGGCGTCATCTTCCATCGCGTCGTCGCGGGCTTCGTCATCCAGGGTGGCGACCCGACGGGCACAGGCACAGGCGGGCCTGGCTACAAGTTCAACGACGAGCCGATCCCCGCGAACCGCAACTACGAGAAGGGGACGCTCGCGATGGCGAATAGCGGCCCCAATACGAACGGCAGCCAGTTCTTCATCTGTGTCGATAACCTGCAGGGGAAACTGGACAAGAAGTACACGATCTTCGGCAAGGTGACGGAGGGCCTGGACGTAATCGACAAAATCCTCGCCGTGCCGCGCACCGCAGGCAGCGATAACGCACAGTCCAAGCCAACAGAAAAGGTCTTCATGCAGACGGTGACGATTCAGACGCAGTAGCGAGTAGCGAGTAACGAGTAACGAGGGTTTCGGTTCCTCCCTTCTCGTTACTCGCTACTTCCCGAAGGGGGAATGACATGGCAGGCAAGAACAATCAGTACGCGACCCAGGGTGCGCCGAAGTTTGCGCTGGAGCGCGGCAAGACGTACAAGGCGAAATTTGAGACGAGCATGGGAGATTTCGAGGCGGAGTTATACAGCGATACCGCGCCGATGACCGTCAACAACTTCGTTTTCCTCGCGAATGAGGGCTTTTATGACGGCGTCGGCTTCCATCGCGTCGTGCCCGGCTTCGTCGTGCAGGGCGGTGACCCGACGGGCACCGGCTCCGGTGGACCCGGCTACAAGTTCGCCGATGAGGACATCCCGCACCACCGCAACTACGAGAAGGGGACCCTCGCGATGGCGAACAGCGGCCCGAATACCAATGGGAGCCAGTTCTTCGTCTGCGTCGACAATCTCACGGGTAAACTGCCGAAGCAGTACAACGTCTTCGGTAAGGTGACCGATGGCATGGACGTGGTGGACAGCATGGTGCAGGTGCCGCTCCTCCCCGGTGGTGACGGCGCGCGCTCCAAGCCGCAGGACGCGATCACGATCAACAAAGTCACGGTAACGAGTAACGAGTAACGAGAGTGGAAGTGACGCAGTTCGCGAGAGAAATCCGGTGGTGGCGGACTGTGGCCCGCCACCACCGGGGAATTTTGTCCCAAGTGCGTAAGCCCTAATACGCTGATCGCCGGGAGGGGCTGTGCGATTGTTCCTGGTGCGGCACGGGGAGAGCACATACAACGCGGAGGGGCGCATCCAGGGCCAGCAGGATGCGCCCCTCTCCGAGCGCGGGCGGCAGCAGGCGGAGCGGGTCGGGGAGCGGTTACGCTCCTACCAGTTCGATGCCTGCTATGCATCCGACCTCTCACGCGCCGCCGACACCGCCCGCGCGATCATGCGGCACCACCCCGACACCCCGTTCGCGTTCACGACGCTGCTGCGTGAGATCGGGTTCGGTACGTTTGAGGGGCTGCTGATGCCTGAGATCGAGAAGACGTACCCAGACGAGTACGCGCAGTGGATGGAGGCGCGGCGGGACTTCACCCCGCCCGGCGCGGAGAGCGTCCATGAACTGCACGACCGCGCCGGTCGCGCGCTCGCGTGGCTGCGGGATCGCGGGCACGAGGGGACGGTGCTCGTCGTCACGCACGGCGGCCTGCTCACCTCATTCCTCGCCCAGTTCCTCGCTTTGGGCTTCGACGCCCGCTACTGGTTCCACTTCGACAACACCGCACTCACCGTTGTCGAGGATGGCATCTGGGGGCTGCGCCTCCTCCTCTGCAACGACACCTCTCACCTTGGTCCGGACGCCACCTTCCCGTAGGGATTCTTTTGAACCACAGAGACACAAAGGGCACAGAGGAAGAAGTGAGATGAAGAAAATATGCTTCCTCTCCTGATCCCACCCTGTGTTCTCTGTGTCCCTGTGGTTAACGGGTTTCCCTCCCGATGCGCTCGACGGTTTCGCAGAGGCGGGTGATGTCGTCGGTGTTAATGAAGTAGGCGGCGGAGACACGGACGCCGCTCGGGTGCTCGACGCGGCGCTGGATGATGTTGTGGTCATCCCAGAGCGTGCGGGAGAGGTCAGTGCCCACCCAGCCGGCGAGCGAGAAGGTGACGATGCCGCAGGAGTCCTCCCACGCGGCGGGCGTGTGGACGGTGACGCCGGGGATCGCCGCGAGGCTCCGCTTCATCTGGCCGGACATCGCTGCCTGATGTGCCTCAATCGCCGTCGCACCGAGCGCATCACGATACCGCAAGGCCGCGTCCAACCCAGCGTACGGCCCGAAATTGCGCGTGCCGTACTCGAAGCGCCGCGCGGAATCGACGTGCACCATCTCCGGCGTCGCGCCATCGATAAACATATCCCGCAAGGTTTCGCGGGTGTACGTGCCACTGCCGACGAAGGTGGGGCGCAGCTCCGCGAGCCGTTCGGAAGTGACCCAGAGGAAGCCGGTGCCCTTCGGGCCGCAGAGCCACTTGTGCCCGTTGCCGGTCAGCGCGTCCGCGCCAATCGCGCGCGGCGAGAAGTCGAACTGCGCGACGGACTGCGCACCATCGACGAATGTCCACGCGCCGCGCTCCTTCGCGAGGCGGCAGATTGCCGCGATGGGCAGGCGGATGCCCGTCTCGCAGGAGACGTGGCTGACCGCGATGGCGACGGTGCGCTCTGAGAGCACAGCGTGGAAGTTCGTCAGGGTTTCCTCGGCGTCCGGCGAGACGGTGAACATCCGCACGCGCGGGCCGCCGCGCGCCGCGAGGGTATACCACGGCATGATGATCGCGGGGTGCTCCTCATTGGAGATGATGACTTCCCCCGAGCCGTCCATCGGCCACGCGATCGATTGCAGGAAGAGGTTGACGCCGTCCGTCGCGTTGTGGGACCACGCGATCTCATCGGGCGAGACGTGCAGGAGGGCCGCGAGCCGCGCGCGCCCCGCCTCCGACTCCTCGGTCGCCCGCGCGATGCCAACGTGCCCGTAGCGGTCATGCGCCGCGACGGCCGCGAGATATGCCGCCAGCGCCGGCTCCGCGAGGATGCCCTCCGTGCCGGTGTTCAGGTACGTCAACGCATTCAGCGCCGGCAGTTGCGCGCGCACCGCGTCGAGATCGTAGCCCGTCGTCATTGTCGCCATGTTCGCCTTCCACTCTCCCGTACCACCAACCCGCGATGCGTGCAGTCTCACGCCGCGTCATCGGTGCGTCAATACGACGGAGGCTGTGAACCACGACGGCGCGAGGAACATGAAGAGCGACGAGAACGGAGCGTCGATTCCACAATTCTTCATCGCTGACTCAGTAGCGTACATTCTGCTACAATCTTTCCTGGAAACCCCTTCGCTTTTCCTGTTCGTGTCCTTCGCGCCTTCGTGGTTCAAGCGTGATGAGAGGTGCAGCGTGGATAGCAGTTCGACGGTGTCACTGCGGCGGTATGGCGCTGCGTTGGCAATGGCGCTTGGCCTCGTGATCCCGATGATTTCGGTCGCGCCCTCGGTGGTGGCGGCGGATATCGTGACGATCATGCAGGTGCAGGGGAGCGGCGATGTGTCGCCCCTCGTTGGCCAGACGGTGACGACCTCCGGCGTCGTAACCGCGAGCCAGCAGGAGAAGCCAACCCAGGGAACGGGCTTCTACCTCCAGGACGCGAACGGCGATGATGACCCCGCCACGTCGGACGGCGTCTTCATCTTCGAGGGCAAGAACCACCCCGTCACGGTCCGCGCCGGGGACCTCGTGACGGTGACGGGGAAGGTGACGGAGTTTCGTGGGCTGACGGAGATTACCGTCACGCCCTCCGCGACGACGGTGCAGGTGACGGGGCACACGGAGACGCTCCCCGTACCCGTCGCCCTCAACCCGCCGATGAAGACCGCCGACGGCCTCCGCTCCCTCGAAGCGCTGGAAGGGATGGTCGTGCGGATGCCGGACGGCGCGCCCGTCGTCGGCCCGACGAATCAGTTCCACGAGTTCACGGTCGTCAACCCGGCCCTCGGCGTCAGTCGCGTCTTCCAGAAGGACGCGGAGACCACAGGCGTTGGCGCGATTGTCGAGGTCGGCGATCAGGGCGGGTTCTCCGTCAATGTGAAGGTGGGCGACACGGTGAGCGGCATCGTTGGGCCGCTCAGTTACGCCTTCGGTGTCTACCGCGTCGATCCGACGCAGGCGCTCATCGTCACGCCGGGGCCGGACAACGCGCAGCCGGTCGGCGCGAACGTCGGCGTGGACGAGTTCACCCTCGGCGCATTCAACATCGAGAACTTCTTCGACCCCGTCCTCGGCCCCGGCGACGACAAGGACAGCACGCCGTCGCAGGCGCTGTACAAGAAGCGGCTCGCGAAGGCATCGACAGCAATTGCGACGCAACTGAACGCCCCGACGCTCCTCGGCATCGAGGAGGCGGAGAATCTGACGGTGCTGAACGACATCCTGGCGCAGCCCGCGCTCGCGTCCGTCCCGTACCGGGCGGTGCAGCTGCCAGGGCTGGACCCGCGCGGCATCAACGTCGCGCTGCTCTACCGGACGGATCGCGCGAGCATCGTCAGTGACCCGGTGACGTTAAACGAGTGCGTCACGTTGAACGACAACGCCTACCCACCGCGTGACAACCCGTACGGCGCGCAGGATTACTGCACGACGCCGGACGGCACGGCGGGCAACTGGCTCTTCCCGCGCCCGCCGCTCGTCGTCCACCTCACGGTGCGGCGGGCGGACGGCGCGGGCGGGGCGCAGCCGCTCGTCGTGATCGTCAACCATTTGAAATCGAAAACCGGCAGCGATCCGGAGAACAACAATTACACGACGCGCCGCACGCGGGAGGCGGAATCCCTCGCGCGGTACGTGGATGGCCTCGTGCAGGGGGGTGACGCGAATGTCGCGGTGGTCGGCGACCTCAACGACTTCCCCGGCACCCCGCCGCTCAACGCGCTGACGAAGGGCAGGACGCCGGGGAGCAGCCTGCGCGCGGTCGTGACGGAGGCGAACCCGCCGTACACCTACGTCTTCAGTGGGCAGTCGGAAATCCTCGACCACATCCTGCTGACGACCGACCTCGCCGCCTCCTTCACCGGCATCGAGGTCGGTCACTTCGACGCGGACTACCCGGAGGAACTCTCCAAGGATGGCACGAAGCCGAACCGTCTGAGCGACCACGACCCGCCGCTCGCCCGCTTCAAGGGAACGTTCGGCGGCACGCCATCCGTCGTCATGCCCGCGACGGGGCATCCGTCCGGTCCGTCGAGCCAGACCGCCGGGCCGTGGTCTGTGCCCACGGACAACCCGCCGGATGCTGTGCCCAACGCTTCCCTCGTGACGCTGGTCGGATGCGCGTCCTGCTGATCGGCGACGTGCACGGCGAACTCTCGCTCGTCGGTCGCACGGTCACACTGCTGGAGCGGCGGTTCGACTTCAGGCCGGACCTCATCGTGCAGGTTGGTGATTGGGGCTTCTTCGCGAATCTCGGGGAGTGGTCGCGTGTGCTGAGTGGCGAGGTTGCCTTGCCGCCCATCCCGACATACGTTGTCCACGGCAACCACGACGGCTATCACGAGACGGTGGCGGCGATGGCAGGACTACCTTCGTTGCCGCACCTGCACGTCTTCCCACAGGGCGGCGACATCTGGACCGTTCACGCCGCCGGGGAATCGGTGACGCTTCTCGGTCTCGGAGGGGCGTACGACGCACCCGGCACGACGCCATCCGACGGCATCCCGTTCTCCGAGCGTGACCCGGCGACCGCATTGGAACGCTGGGAGGTGGCGGGTGAACCGCCCATCGACCTGCTCATCACGCACGAGGCGCCCACTGGCTGCGGTGCGCTCGGCGAACGGCGGTACGGCAGCCCGTGGCGGTCCGGTTCACCGGGCATCCGCGCGCTGTGGGAGCGCGTCAACCCGCCGCTGATGGTGGCAGGGCACTATCACCAGGAACTGATACGCAGGGAAGACGCGCGCACGCTCCGTGTCCTCCCACTCGCCCGCGACGGTGCGGCGGTCTGGGAGACAGAGACGGGACGGGTCACGGCGTTCTCTCTGGATTGATCGCGTGATCCTTCATCCGCTGACCGCGCTGAGGTACTCGGCGCGCATAAAGCCGGATTTCCCCGCGACCTGGACGGGGTACCACGAACCGCTGTCGGCATCCACTGCGGGGCCGGTCACTTGCACGTCGGTTCCCTCCACGACGATGGTGACGACCTTGCCAGTCTTCATGTCCGGCTTGTCGCGCAGATTTGCCCCTTCACCGTCGGTGTTCGCCACCTTGAACTTCTTTGGCGTTGGTGTCGCTATCGCTGTCGGTGCGGGTGCCGCCGGTGCGCTCTTGGGCGTTGGTGATGCCGTGGCGGGCGACGGGGACGATGATGTCGGCACCGGCGATGACGGCGCTAATGGCGCGGCCTGCGCGGAGTACGTGTACGCAGCGGGGAGCGAGAAGCGGATGCCGCCCGTGACGATCTCGATATCGACCGCGCCAACCGGCTTCGGTGGGGTGACGGCGGTGATCGTCTTGTCGTCCACGACGCGGACATTCGTCGCGGGGATGCCGCCGAAGGAGACGGTCGCGCCCTGCTGGAAGTTCGCGCCGGTGAAGGTGACGAGGGTGCCGCCGCTGTCGGAGCCGGTCGTCGGCGTCGTGCCGGTGATGTGCGGCAGGTTGCCGAGCACCGCGTCGCCGAACGCGCTCGCGTCGAATGTGCCGATACCGGTCGCGAGGTCGTAGCCGACCGTGGCGGGGTAGCGCGGGTCGATCGTCCCGTCGCAGGAGGCGTCGTAGCAGTTGTGGCCCGTTGTGACATCGTGGAAGACGGCGGGGTTCGTCTGCGCGAGGCGGTAGATGAGCGGGTTGGCGAAGCCGAGTTTCGGGTAGCCCGCGTTGGTCAGTCGCTGGTTCGTCAGGGTGGCCGCCGCCGCCCAGATCGGCGCGGCGACGCTCGTGCCGCCCGTCGCCATGAAGCAGCTGCTGGCGGTGCTACTCGTCACGCGCGGGCGGGTCTGCGGGTCGGTCGTGTAGATGATGAAGCCGGCCTTCGGGTCGGCATTGGCGGAGACGTCCGGCACCTGCCGCTTGCCGTTGTTGTAGGCGTTCTGCGTGCCGGGGGCGTTCTGGTACTCCGGCGCGGGCCAGATCGTGCTCAGCCCGCCGCCGCCCGCGCCGGAGCCGGTGCCGAAGCCGTTCCAGACGGTCTCACTCACATAGGCGTTCGTCTTCGGGTCGATGGTCAGGCGCGTGCCGCCGACGCCGGTGACGTACGGCTGGCTCGCCGGGTCATCGACCGAGAGGTTGCCGCCGGTCGGCGTGCGGAAGAGGTTGCAATCGCGCGAGCCGCTGTCCCCGGAGGCGGCGAAGACGCTCTGACCCTGCGCCGCCATCTGCTCGAAAATCGTATTCTCCGGCATGATGAAGGTCTGGAGCGCGCGGGCCTGCTCGCAGCCGCCGAAACTGATGCTGATGACGGAGGCGATGTTGTCGTTCGCCGCCATCTGGAAGGCGTCGATCATCGCGACGATGCGGTAGTCGGACTCGTAGACGAGCAACTGCTGGATCTTCGGCACCATGCCGATGATCGCGTCCATATCCAACTCGACTTCCTGCTGGAACGCGCCGGGGTGCGTGCCGCCGTCCACCGGGACGCGCGTGATCGGCACCGCCGTGTGGAAGCAGTTCTGGTACGCGGCCACGTTGACATCGCGGTAATCGTCCACCTCCATCAGCGCGACGATCTGCCCCTGCCCCTGCTCATTCTTCGTCGCGAAACTGGAGAAGTTGTACGCCGCCGCCAGTTGGTTCGGGGTATACGCGCCGTAGTTCGCGGCGACATTGAGCGCGGCGTCGCAACCCGATGCGCCGGGTGGTGGTGTGGCGGGCGTGCCGGCGGGCGCGACATCGTTCGACTCGATCTGCGGGGCGGGTTCCGGTGCGGGGGCCATGTGGGTCTTGATCTGGATCGCGCTGTCCAGCCCGACGATCGACTGAATGAATGGCGCGATGGTCGTGGGGACGGTCGGCGCGACATCAGCGGCGGCGTAGACCGTGCCGGAGCCGTCCTGATAATCCGAGATCGTGATCTTGAACGCGGCTTGCAACTGGTCCACCGTGCCGGTCGCGTTGACGATCGAGCCGATGCCGCGATCAACGACGCTCAGTTTGGCCGCGTGGAGGAAATCGGCCACCTGCTGGCGGCCCGTGGCGCTGAAGAACCGCTTCGAGAAGTCGGCGGGTGAGAGGTAATGCTTGTAATTCGGCGCGGTGGGGGTGTAGAGGTCCTTCAGGAAGGCGTCGAGGGCGCGCTGATCCTGGACTTTGAGCGACACCGCGATCGTCATCGACTGCTGCGGGTTCGAGGGGCCAGTGCGCGCGCCGAGCGGCGCGGGCGCGGAACCAATCTGTGTGCCGGGGCCATTCAGATTCGTGGGAACGGGCGTCGGAACCGTCGCTGTTGCCGGAATCGTCGCCGTCGCCGTCGACGGCGCGGCGAGGAGGGTGAACGGCGCGAGGAGCAGACCGAGCGCCAGCAGGCTCGCCCAACGAATCCCGGTCGCACGGCCGCGCAACAGGCGCTGATTCACATCCCCCCCTCACCCACAAGCCCCACCGGCTATGCTGTATCCCGAAATATGCGGTCGCATCGCGCGGGCATGATAGCATGGTGGGGGTGTTATGTCACGTCGCACTCATTAGTAGCCGGAAGCCAGTCGCCGGTAGCAAGTCGTCGCCGTGGACGCCTCGGGTGGCTTGCAAAATAGTCCATGAGAGTGAGGACAGAACCACGCTGACCCAATTACCGTTCTATCGATGAACGCTGCCAGTGGGTCGGCGGTTGTGGCCTTCTGACTACCGTCTTCTGAGGAGTGACCACTCTCTCCGGGGTGACACTTTTTACATAATGTAGATTTTCTGACGCAAACGTGTATAATCACAAGGCAACGGTCGGTTTTGTTCGGTACAGTAACAGGAGGTAGACAGTGAACATGGACATGGCACAGTCAAGCTCGCACGCCGCAGTCGCGGTACGGTTGGAGGATCGCATGACAATGACGCGCTCGTTAGTGCGGTGGATAGCGCTCGGTGCGCTGGGCGTGGTCGCCCTGCTCATCGCGCTCAGCCAGAGCATCACGGCGGGCGCCGCAGCGCCCGTGGCGTATGACACGCCGAACTGCATCCCGATCAACTACACGACCTGCGCCCCCACGGCGACCATCTTCCCGATCACGACCACTACGACGAACACAGGCTTCGTGGGGAACGCGGTCGTGAGCACGTACATTGACCCGCGCTACTGCGGTGGTGTCGTCAGTATCGTGACGGACAGCGGCGGCAACCTGATCAATGTCTGCCCGAACGGCCAGCGCGTCTTCCCGATCTTCCCGGATTTTGGGTTCGGCGCGGGCTTCGTCTCTCCCTCGTTCGTCAACGGCAACTTCTTCAACAACAACGGCGCCTTCATCAACGGCGGCTTCGTCAACACTAACAGCGCCTTCTTCAACGGCTTCAACGGCACCTTCGTCGGGAACGGCTTCAACACCTTCCCGGCGGGCGGCACGGTCGTCGGTGGCACCGTCTTCTACAACGACAACCGCTTCTGCGGCGACGGCAAGCTCGCCTTCGTCCCCAATCGCGGCTACTTCTGCCAGAACGGCGCGCCGCTCTACCGCAGTGGCGCGACGACGGTAAACTGCGGCACCTTCTTCGTCGACGGCTGCGGCGTCTTCCGCCCGTTCGAGGTGGCGAGCGCGCCTGCCGCGCAGACGGCCCCGGTGACCGCCGCCCCGGCAGCCGCCCCGGTTGCCCCCGCTGCGGTCTCCGCGACGGTGGAGCAGGCGCCCGTTGCCGTGACCGCCGCCCCTGCCGCCCCGGCGCAGACGGCGACCGCGCTCAACGCGCCGGCACAGGCCCCCGCAGCCGCACCGGCCTCCACGTCGGGCGTGAAGATCCTCAGCACGACCCCGGCGACCACGCCGACGGTCAACCAGCTGGATGACCGTCGCGGCTAAATCGCGCATCCTGCCTGATGTGTACTGACACAAAGGAAAGCCTCTCTCCGCTTTTGTGGAGGGGGCTTTCTCTTTGTCCGGCATTCGGCCACCGCGATCAACCGGCGGCGTCGTATCTCGGATCGTCGTCGCGTCGTCCTCCGCCATCGCCCGATCCGTTCCGTGACGCTGTCCCTGCCGTTGCGCGGGTTGCCCTCGCGATACGAGGCGGGTAGGATGCCGTTAGCGGAGGGAGCTTCGCCATTTTCCGATGTACGGATGCTGCGGCCCGATGGGCCGCAGGATGGGGAAGCGCGAGAGGAGGAGAGTCGCGTGGCTGGTTCAGCGGAGACCGAGTACAACGGGCGCACCGAACCGAGCGTGCAGGAATTACTGTCGTGGGTCAAAGAAGACAAGGTTGACTTCGTCAATATGCAGTTCACCGACGTGATGGGCAGCGTCAAGAGTGTCACCCTGCCGAAGACCCAGGTGGAGGAGGCGGCGACCAACGGCGTCTGGATCGACGGCTCCTCCATCGAAGGGTTCACGCGCATCGCCGAGAGCGACATGTTCCTCATGCCGCAACGCGCGACCTACGCCGTCCTGCCGTGGGAGAAGAACGAACGAACGGGTCGCGGCACCGCCCGGCTGATCTGCGATGTCTACAAGCCGAATGGCGATCGCTTCCCCGGCGACCCGCGCGAGGTCCTGCGGCGGCAGCTCGCCCGGCTGGCGGCGATGGGCTACGGTTACAACACCGGCCCGGAGTTGGAGTTTTTCCTCTTCCGTAAGGATGGCGAGAAGATCGCCCCACTGCCCCACGACCGCGCGAGTTACTTCGATGTCTCGACCGACCTCGCGTCGGAGGTCCGCAAGGACATGGTAACCGCGCTCGAGGAGATGGGGATCGTCGTTGAGCAGGCGCATCACGAGGTGGCGATTGGCCAGCACGAGATCGACTTCCGCTACGCCGACGCGCTGCTGACGGCGGACAACGCGATCACCTTCAAGTTCACCCTGAAGGCGATCGCGCAGCGGCACGGGCTGCACGCCACCTTCATGCCGAAGCCGCTGGAGGGAATCAACGGCTCCGGGATGCACACGCACCAGAGTTTCTATCGCCTCGACGACCGCAGGAATGCGTTCGTGGACGAGCACGACGAGTATGGGCTGTCCAAGCTGGCGCGCTCGTTCATCGCGGGGCAACTCCACCACGCCCGCGCGATGTCCGCCGTCTTCGCGCCGCTCGTCAACTCCTACCGGCGGCTGGTGCCGGGCTTCGAGGCGCCGGTCTACGTGAGTTGGGCCAACACCAACCGCTCGGCGCTGATCCGCGTCCCGGCGATCCGCCCGCAGCGGCGGAATGCGACGCGCGTCGAGTTGCGCTGCCCGGACCCCTCCTGCAACCCGTACCTGGCGTTCGCGGTGATGCTGGCGGCGGGGCTGGACGGGATCGAGCGCGACCTGCCGCTGCCGGAGCCGGTCGAGGAGAACCTCTACCACTTCACCGAGGAGGATTTGAAAAGGCGCAACGTGGTGACGCTGCCGGCGACGCTCGGTGAGGCGGTCGAGGAGATGCGGGGCGATGCGGTGGTGCGGGAGGCGCTGGGCGAGCACATCTTCACGCATCTGGCCGAGGCGCAGCAGCAAGAGTGGGACGCTTTCCGCAAGCACGTCACCGACTGGGAGCGCGAGCGCTACCTCGAAATTTACTGAGAGTCGATTGCAAAACGTATCCCCGGCCCGTCTCCATCGCCGCCACGATCTCACTGTGTCGAGGCGTTCGGGTGATGGAGAGCGGGTGCCCTTTGGGCGGTGGGGGTGAGGAATCGCCCCGGCCCTCAGCGGGACTCCGGGTGTGCCCGGAGCCTCCATCGGTAGTGGGGCGAGCGTGCCAGGAGCACGCCCGCCGACGCCACCGCCAGCATCCCGTTAATCAGCAGCGCGCCGGGGGCGCCGAGTGCCGCGATCAGCGCCCCCATCTCGAGGTTGCCGACGGGCGCCGAGCCGACGCCGAGGACCCAGATCCCGACCGCCCGGCCGCGCTGCCCCTCCGGCACCGCCATTTGGATGAGCGTCTGCTGCAGGACATCGAACGCCCCGGCGCAGGTCCCCGTCACTACGAGCACCGCCGCCGCGATCCTGAGGTCGCGCGTCGTTGACAGCGCCACGAGCGACGCGCCGTAGAGGATGAAGACCGCCCCGATCAGCGGCTCGCGCCGCACCCGCCCCGCCAGCGTCGATAGCAGCACGAGTGCGACCGTTCCGCCGATCGACACGGCGGCGCTCAGCGTCCCTAATCCCTCCGGGCCGGCCATCAGCACGTCCCGCGCCACCACCGGCAGCGCGCTCCCGTACGAGAACGCGAACACCTCGCAGGCGATGCCGGAGATCATCAGCGTCCGCACCGCCGGCACATCCGCGATCAGCCGCAGCGCGCCTCGCAGCGCGCGCCCGAAGGATGGATGGACAACGGCAACGCGGCTCCCCTGCGGCACCCGCAACACGGCCAGTAGCGCGGCGGATACACCGTAGCCTGCGGCAATGATGAAGTAGCAATGGGCGACGCCAATCAGGGGGATCAGCGCCCCCGCGCCGAGCGCGCCGAGCGCGCCGAAACCGCGCGCGGCCAGCGCGTTCAGGGCCATCGCGTTCGGCGCCGCCTCCCGTGGGGCCGTGTCGAGGACGAGCGCCTGCCGCGCGGGCGTGTCGGAGACTTGCAGGCAACCGGCCGCGAATGAGAGCGCGATCACCTGCCAGACGCGGATTGTCCCCGCGCCGACCAGCCAGCCGAGCGCCGCCATCAGGGAGAATGCCACCCCCGCGACCGTCAGGAGTTGCGTGCGGCGGTCGGCACGATCGGCGATGGTCCCAGCGGCCAGCCCGAATAGCAGCGACGGCAGCGACCGGGCGGCGAAGACCAGCCCGACCGCGAATGCCCCGCCACCCGACTGCAGGGCCAGCCAGGCGGTCGCGGTGCGCTCCATCTGCTGCGCCCCCGACGAGGCGAGAGTCGAGCACCAAAGCCAGCGGAAGGCGACCGACCGGAACGGCGTCATCCGGTCCCCTGTTCGTGGCTTCTTCGCGCGCGTACCCAATGGCTCTCCCCGCTCACAATCTTTCGACATGTCCCCACATCTGCGCGCATCCGTGCGTCGGCAGCGCCAGCATCATACTCCCTGCGACACGCGATACCGCCGTTGACGGGGCGGATCGTTCAACGGTACGATGCACCGCGCTGACACCCTGCCGTGGTTGCCCCTCATTTCCTTGAGCAGGGGCGACGATGCATGTTACGAGGAGGCAAACGATGGCCATTTCCGAGCGGTATCCCGGCGTCTATGCTGCTATGGCGACTCCCATCACACAGGACGGCGAGGTCGATCCGACTGGCATCAGGAACGTCGTGGACTACCTGTTCGCGAACGGCGCGACGGGGCTGTCGATCCTCGGCTCGACCGGCGAGGGGCCCGCACTGACGATTGCCCAGCGGCAGCGGGCATTGGAAGCGACGATGGAGGCGACGGACGGTCGCGGTGTGGTCTTCACCGGCGCGGCCAGCAGCGTGGTGGCCGAGGTCATAGCCAGCCTGAAGACGGTGGCGGGGAGCGGGGCGCGCGGGGCGCTCGTGCCGCCCCCGTACTACTACCGCCTCGACACGGCCGGTATCGTTGGCTACTACGAGGGCATCGCCGAGGCCAGCCCCGTGCCGATCATTATCTACAACATCCCTGTGATGACGAAGCTGCAGATCCCCGTGGAGGCGGTCGCTCGATTGATCGAGCACCCGAACATCATGGGGCTGAAGGACTCGGGCGGCGACTTCGGGTATTTCTCCGCACTCGCGCGCATCGCCGACGGCGGTGCGGGTTTTACGCTCTACACCGGCTCCGACGCGATGCTCGCCTCCTCGCTCTTCGTCGGCGGTCACGGCCTGATCGGCGGCGCAGTGAATGTCGTGCCGGACGTGCTGGTCGCGCTCTACCGCGCCTGCCAGGACGGGGATGTCGCCCGCGCGCTTGTCCTGCAGGGGACGGTCGCGCGGGTCGGCGCCGCGATGCAGGTCGGCACGTTCCCCGCCCCGATGAAGGCGCAGTATGCTCTCAAGGGGTTGTGCGAGCGGTACACGGCCGCGCCAATCCCGCCGCTGACCGATGCCGAGATGGAGCACCTACGCACGCGGTTGACCGAGGCGGGCGTGCTACAAGACCTGGCGATTGCGGGCGATTAACGAGCGTGCGCAGATAGTCCAGATAGGCGTCGGCGTCCACCGCTTTCGTTTCATCCCGCCAGATGCGCGCGATCATCGGGTGCCTCCATCCATGCCTCGCGTCGCACGCCACCGCTGAATGTTGCGGCTGTGCTCCGGGTAGTGCTCGTACGTGTCCCCGGCGACGACGACCAGGAGCGGTTCACCGTGCGTCCATGGGAAGTGGTGCGCGTCGAAGAGCGCGTCTTCCGGCAGTTCCCTCACCGCGCGCACCAGCGCGGCATGCGTGTCGTCCATCGCCGCGAGTACGTCGTCCAACGGCCGCTGTTGGCTCTCCGCGAAGACCTCGGCGTTCATCGCGTTGATCTTCTCCCCGCTGCCGACGCCCGATCGGTATGGCGGCTCTTCACCGGCGAGGGCGGCACGGACGATGGGGAGGAGGCGTCCTTCCCAGAATGTCAGGTGCGCCACTTCGTCCTTGACGGACCACCCGCCGTGGAGACCCGGCAGGGTCAGTTCGCGCGGCGGCTCGGCATCGACGGTCGCCACCAGCGCGGCGTAGGCGTCCGCGATGCGGGAGAGAAGATCGGCTTGGGTCGTCGGAGGTACCATATGCTGCGCGCACCATCGCTCGATCTGTGCGATGTGCTCCGGATAGTGGCCGATGATCGTCCCGTCGGTTGCCTCCCAGAGTGGGCCGCCGTGCGCGCCCGTCGTGAAGAAGACCGCCTCCGGCAGCGGGTCGAGCGCAGCCAGGATCGCCCGCTGTGTGCGCCAGAGATCGGCGAGGACATCGTCGAGCGCGCGGTCGCGGTTCGCGACGAAGCAGCGCCGGTTCCAGGTGTCGTCGTCAATCTCGGTGTCGCTGTTGAATCTCCGGTCGGTGGCGATGCCGTCGAGGCGCGCGAGCAGGTTCCGGTGCCAAAAGGTCAGATGCGCGAGCGCGTCCTTGACCGACCATGCACCGTTGACGCCCGGCACGGACATCTGTGCCGGGAGGATCGGCGCAGTCGCCTCGTCCAGCGCGGCGTACATCGCGCGTGTCTGCTCTAGTACCGCCGCTTTCGTCGTCGGGTCTGCCATCGCGGGACTCCCTTCCGATTCGAGTGTCGATGCGTTTATGCGTACTCACGACGCTGTCTGGCCGTGCCCGTTGCTTCCAGGCGCTCCCCGATGCGGACGAGCAGACCGCCCAGCGAGACGACGACGGGATGCACGCGCGGCGTTGCCGTCCGTGCTTCCCGGATGATCGCCTCCTGCGTCGCCTCGGCGATCCGGTCGGCGATGGAGAGCCGGGCGGTTGCCTCGGGGCCGGAGTAGCGCATCGCCTCCGTGTACAGTCCGTGAACGGTTGATCGATTTTGGAGAACCATCGTGTCCCTCTTTCTCCGGGCGTCGCGCCCATGCTACCAAGGAATACCCGTCGTTCCTGTCGCTCCTTTCGAGATAAGAAACCGCCACATCGATGATAACTAGCAAAATCACTTTTGCTAGTTACATTGTACGCGCGGAACGCTAACTTGTCAACCACGTTTTAAGGGTTATACTGGATGGAATGGAGGTTCATGACATGGAACAGGGACACGACTTCGAGTTTTCCAGCGGGCGGCTCTGCCTGGATTTCGTCAACACGCTCGGCGACCGGCCGGAGGAGCAGCCCAAAGAGGAGGACCTCCACTCGTACGCCGACTTGGTAGCGTGGGGCGAGGCGGCGGGGGCGCTCTCCGGCGAGGAAGCGGCGAGCCTGCTGCGCGAGGCGGCGCGTCGTCCGAGCGAGGCGATGGAGACGTTCACCGGCGCCATTGCGCTGCGGGAGGCGATGTATCGCGTCTTCTCCGCGATCACCACGGACGCCGCGCCGCCGGAAGGGGACTTCGCGCTGCTCAATAGCGCAATTCGCGACGCGATGGCACGTTCCTGCTTCGTCCCGGCGGTTGAGTGCTTCACCTGGGATTGGGAATGCGACCCTGCCGCGCTCGACGGGATGCTCTGGCCGGTCGCCTGGTCCGCCGCCGAGCTGCTGACCTCGGAGGAGTTGGGGCGGGTGCACGAGTGCGCCGGGACGGATTGCAGCTGGTTGTTCCTGGATATGAGCAAGAACGGCAGCCGCCGGTGGTGTGAGATGCGATCCTGCGGCAACCGGGCGAAGGCGCGGCGGCATCGCGAGCGGCAGCGCACAGCCCATTCCTGACACGACCACCGCCGCTGGCATCCAGGTTGCGTCCTGCCCTGTCGTGGAGACGACTCGACACGGACAGGAGCAGAAATGATGCGCGACCCGAACGACCGAACCGACACCCCCGTTGCCCCGAACTCCGGTGCGGAAGACGAACGCCTGACGACCCCGGCGGGCGATGGCGACGCGCCGCTCGATGGGCCGATGCCGCGCGGCGTCCGGCCCGACCTGCACCCCGATGCGTCGCCGCCCGAGTCATCCGTCTGGCCGGTGCCGCGTCACGACCCTGCCTGAGATTCGTGACGAAACCGTGTAAACCGCAAAGGCACTTAACACAGAGGGCACGGAGCACACAGAGGACACAGGGAAATACAAGGGGATTCCTCTGTGTGCTCCGTGCCCTCTGCGCGCTCTGTGTTCACTCCCCAGTTTTTCTTTGCGCCCTTTGCGCCTTTGCGGTTCCGGTGGTTTCTCCCGTGTATGATACGCGCAGGGTTACGATGCGGAAGGTGAGGGGCGATGGCGATTCCGATTCTGGTTCCGGTTCCGGTTCCAGTTCCAGTTCCGGTCATTCTCGATTGCGACCCCGGTGTGGACGACGCGGCGGGCATTCTGCTCGCCTGCGCGCGGGCGGAACTCGACGTCCGCGCGCTGACAACGGTAGGCGGCAACACCGGCGTCGAGCGGACGACGTGCAACGCGCTCGATCTGCTCGCCTTCGCGGGGATCGCGGGCATCCCCGTGGCGAAGGGGGCGGATCGCGCGCTGTTGCGCCCGTTCCATCTCGGCACGCACATCCACGGCGTGTCCGGCTTCGGCGGCGTGACGCTGCCGGATTCCGGCCACACGCCCATCGCGATGCCCGCAGTGGACCTGATCGCGCGAGTCGTACGGGAGAGCGCGGCGCCGGTGACGCTGATCCCGACCGGACCGCTGCCGAACATCGCGCTCTTCCTCTTGCTGTACCCGGAACTGAAGCCGCGCATCGCGCGCATCTGCCTGATGGGTGGCAGCGTCTACGAGGGGAACGCGACGCCCGCCGCCGAGGCGAATTTCCGCAACGACCCCGAAGCGGCGCGGATCGTCTTCGGGAGCGGCGTGCCGATCACGATGATCGGCTTAAACGTCACGCACCGCGCGCTCTTCACGACGGAGCACACCGCGGGGCTGCGCGCTACAAATCGCCGGGTCGCCACCGCCTTCGCGGAGATGCTCGACTTCCGCATGCGGGCGTACGGCGAGAACTACGGCTACGCGGGCGCGCCGCTGCACGACCCAATTGCCGTCGCGCAGGCGCTCCGCCCCGGCATCGTCACGACGCAGCCATGCGCCGTGCGGATTGAGACGGAGGGATTCACGGCGGGCCGCTCCGACGTGGATCTCACCGGCGTCACCGGGCAGCCGCCGAATGTCGATGTCGCGATGGATGTGGATGTGCCCGCCTTCGTGGAACTGCTGCTCGATGCCATCGCGTCATACGACTGAGGATGCGTGAGGCAGCAATATCGGTGGAAAGCCCGTATCCACTGGCATCAAGATTGCAATACTGGAAAAGTCTTTCGCTGTTGGACTGATGCAGAATGGAGGCCAGCCGATGCCGGAGAAGCCGCAATCAGGAAAGTCCGAGGCCGATACCGCTCCAACCAAGAGTGGAAACAATGAGCCGCAGGGAAAAAGCCCGGGAGATGAGAAAGAAGGCGTGACATCGAAGGACGCCTCGGTAGTAACCCCCACCGAGCCGATTGATCCGAAAAGCCCCAAACTGGTAACACCCTGATCTTGAGACTACACGGAGATGGTGCGTGATGCCGCTGCCTTCGGGTGGCGGCTTTCTCGTTGTAGTGAGGCAGGCACAGGCCAGGCACCGTTCAGAAAACGTTCGTGTTCGCGACGACTCCCGAGCGGTGTCCGATGAGAACGGTTTCACGCCCACTTCCTGTCTTTCTCCCTGTCTCAACATACATGCCTTACCTATAAAGTGAAGTCAGGATTTTGAGGCATGCTTCGCCATCCATTCTGTCGTACAAACACGCTCCTGGTTAACATGGAGCATCCATGCTGTGGGCGAGTAACGTAAAAGCCGAAAGGTGGCGGAATGAGCAAGCGGCCGTTGCCAGAGTGGTTGACGAAGCGGTGATAGAAGTGGGGGAGCAGTTGCCGGAAAATACGCTGCCGCAGGCAACCGAGTCGTGAGTAATTGGGGACGTGGTGCCGCCCATAGTATCGATGGCGGCGGGTTTCAGCCTACCGTACACGGGCTGAAGTCCATGCCACCGGACGAATGGCAAGTGCGTCTGCTCGCTGCCGCAGCGGGTGACGTTGCCGCGCTCGGCGGGTGGCGGAAGGTGCGCGATCTCTCGGTGCTGAGCGTCGCGTCGGGGGTGCTCCTCGTGCTCGCGTGCGACTCGAACGGCGGCATCGGCCCGAAGTCGCGCGATACGGTGCGGACAACCGGCTACGAACTGGGTCGCCTCGCCGCGCGGGTGCCGCTGGAGGAGGTGATCGCCTGTGGCGCGACGCCGATCCTCCTTGTAGACACGCTGAGTGTCGAGCGGGAGCCGACCGGCGCGGCGATCATCGCCGGTATCCGCGACGAGATGCGCGACGCGGGGATGGACGCGGCGCACGCGCTCAATGGCAGCACGGAGGACAACGTGCCGACGGTCGCGACGGGCGTCGGCATCGTCGTGCTCGGCCTCGCGGCGGAGGCGCGGTTCCGGCCCGGTCGGGCGCACGCGGGGGACATCGTGCTCTGCGTCGGCGTGCCGAAGTCCGCGCCGCGCCATCGCGTGCTCGCCGACGATCCGGACATCCTGCGGCCCGGTGCGCTGCGGCAACTTGCCGCCGTGGACATGATCGGAGACATCCTGCCCGTCGGGTCGCGCGGCGTGCACGCCGAGGCGCACGATCTCGCCGCATTCGCCGGATTATCCTTCGTGCCGGACGCCGCGCCAGCGGTAGACGTGACCGCGAGCGGCGGCCCCGGCACCTGCTGCGTCGTCGCCATCCCGCCCGATGCCGTTGCAACGGTGCACGCGCTCGCCACCATGCCACCGATCGTGGCAATCGGGCGTTTGAGAGCAGGGCCCGGAGAAAACACTTGAACCACAGAGACACAGAGGGGGAATAAGGAAAAGAGTCCTTCTTTGCTTCCGCTGCGTCGATCTGGTTTGGGTTCTTGGCTTCTTGACAGGCCTCTGATTCAAGGAGGGATGCGTGATGGTGATACCGATGGAGCATCTTGAGGAACATATCCTCGGCTGTCTGTACGGGGTGGCGGTGGGGGATGCGATGGGCACCGCGCCGTATCTCGTGCGGACGGAGAGCGTCGCGAAACTCGGGAAGATCACCGATTTCCTCACACCCGCCGACGACAATCAGATCCATCGCGGCTTTCAACGCGGGCAGGTGACAGATGACACCGAGCAAACTGTCGCCCTTGCGGAGGCGATCATCGCGGACGGCGCGGTGACGGTGGCAGGCGTGGCCCGCGCGCTCGTCGGCTGGTACGACCGCGTCGGCGGCGACACGATGCCGTGGGTCGGCCCGAGCACGCGCCGCGCGGTGCAGGCGATCAAGGCAGGGGCGGACCCGCACACCACCGGGCACTTCGGCGCGACGAACGGCGCGGCGATGCGCGTCACCCCGGCGGGTTGCATCCATCCCGGTGACACCCCGGCAGCGGTTGAGGCGGCGGCACGCGCCTGCCAGCCGACGCACTACACGGCCGTCGCGGTCTCGTGCGCGGCGGCGGTCGCGGCGGCGGTCGCGGCGGCGATCATGCCGGGCGCCACGCTCGACGATGTGCTCGACGCCGCGTGCGACGGGGCGATGCGGGGCGGCGCACACGGGCAGCGCGAGTTCCTGCCCGATGTCGCGCGCCGCATCCGCTGGGCGGTCGGCATTGGCACGAGCGGGCGGGACGAAACGGCGATCCTCGACGATCTCTACGACTTCGTCGGCGTCTCGCTCGCGATTCACGAGACGGTGCCCGCCGCGTTCGCCGTGCTCGCGATGGCGGGCGGCGACCCGATGCGCACCGCGCTCCTCGCCGCCAACCTCGCGGGGGACGCGGACACGACGGGGGCGATCGCCTGCGGCATCGCGGGCGCGCTCCACGGCGTCTCCAGCGTCCCCCAGGATGCCCGCGCCCTCATCACCACGGCGAACCCGGAATACGATCTCCCCGCCCTCGCGCATGGCCTCGCCCAAATCGCCGCTCGAAATATGCGAAGATAGGGAATACGCACCACAGAGACACAGAGAGCACAGAGAGAAAGCAAAAGAAAAGAGAGAATTTCGTCGTTATCCCTTCTCTGCGTCCTCTGTGTCTCTGTGGTTCACAGTTTCTCCGATACGGAAGGTGTGCGACATGCAGGTCACGGATGTGAAGACGTTTCTCGTGCACCCCGGCGTGGGGAAGAACTGGCTCCTGGTCAAGGTCGAGACGGACGAGGGCATCCATGGTTGGGGCGAGGCGTACACGCAGGCGGATCGCGATGTCGCCATCGAGGCGCAGATTCATGCGATGCGGCGGTACATCATCGGGCGCGACCCGTTCGCGATCAAGCACTTCACGACGGTGATGTACCTCGACTGGGCGGGGAAGCGCGGGTCGATGGATTTCTTCTGTGCGCTCTCCGGTGTCGAGCAGGCATTGTGGGACATTGCGGGGAAGGCGGCGGGCCAGCCGGTCTACAATCTGCTCGGTGGCCGCTGTCGGGAAAGGATCAGGGTGTATGCGAACGGCTGGGGCGAGGGTGGCGGGCCGGAGCATCTGGCGGAGGCGGCGCGTCGCGTCGTGGCGCGGGGCTTCACCGCGCTCAAGTTCGACCCCTTCCCCGGCCCGTGGCGTGAGATCATCGACCGCGACCAGGAGCGGCGGGCGGTCGCGAATGTTCGCGCGGTGCGGGAGGCAGTCGGGCCGGATGTGGAAATCCTGATCGAGGTGCACCGGCGGCTCTCCCCGGTCTACGCCGTGCGGGTGGCGCGGATGATGGAGGAGTTCGATCCCTACTGGTATGAAGAGCCGGTCTCGTCGCGCAACATGAGCGGGCTGGCGGCGGCAAAGCGGGAGATCAACATCCCCGTTGTGACGGGCGAGGAGTTGTACACGAAGGCGGAGTTCCGCGCAGTCTTCGAGCAGGGCGCGGCGGACATCATCAATCCGGACATCTGCAACTGCGGTGGCATCCTCGAATTGAAGGAGATCGCCGCGATGGCGGAGGCGTACTGCGTCGCCGTCGCGCCACACAACTACAACAGCACGACGGTCGGCCTTGCCGCGACCGCGCACCTCTGTGCGACGATCCCAAACTTCCTCATCACCGAGTACTTCGTCAATTTCGAGGCGGTCGGCAAAGAGATTTCGCGCGGCACGCTCGTCGCGGAAGATGGCTACCTGACGCTCTCGACTTCGCCCGGCCTCGGCATCGACATCGACGAGACCGCGCTCGCCCGCTATGCCTATCAGGAGTTCCGCCCGCGCCCGCTCCGCCATCCCGGCGACGAGGGACCGTGATGGCGTGGTAGAATGACGCAAGACACGCATCACCGACGAGGCAAGGGCATGGCGACGAAGCAGACCGATACAGTGACTGATGACGAATTGATCGCGCGGTACATCGCGCCGCATCCTGCAAAAGCGGGGGCGGATCAGGCGGTGCTCGCCGGATACGGCGTTTCGGTGTGGGCATTGGTCGGGTATCTCCGGGGCACGAACGCGAGCCTGCAACGGGTCGCGGCGGATTACGACCTCCCTGTCGAAGCAGTTGACGCGGCGATGGCCTATTATCGGCGACACAAAGCGATCATCGACAGCCGCATCGCCGTCAACGATGCCGCGTTCGCCTAGTGGCGAATTTCTACCTCGATCACAACGTCAGCAATGCGCTTGGGCCGTTGCTCCGCCTGCGTGGACACTTCCCTGTGAGCGCACGCGAGATCGGGCGGGAACGTGGTGACGATGCCGAACACCTCTTCATCGCCGCACGCCAGCAACGCATCATGGTGACGCACGACCGTGACGATTTCACGCTGCTTCATCGGGCATGGTTGCGATGGAGCGCGGGATGGCAGGTATCGGTGAACCATCCCGGCATCCTCATCATCCCGCAGCCCCCGCGATTGTCGGTCGCGCAGTCCGATCGGGAGATTGCCTCGCTCCTCATCCATCAGCCGATGATGGTTAACGTGTTGTTCGTGTGGACAACGAGCGCGGGGTGGATACGACCGGGATAATTAGCCAGGTACGTTCGTTGACGTGATGAGGCTGTTGACGATCTTCGCCTGGTCGCAGACCGCGCAGGTGCCCTGCTCCCGGTCAACGTCACCGCGACCCGCGAAGTGCTGGCTGACGCGCGCCACTTCCTCCGGGGAGGTATGCGTGCGCGCCGCGAGGCAATCGTCGCATGTAGGTGCGTCCGCCGTTCCCTGCAACGCCGCCTGAATCTGCTCGGTGTGTGACATGCTCGTGGCCCCCATCCTTGCATCGCGAAGGGAGCCCGAACTGCTCCCCGGTTCCATCTTTGCAAGAACCCGGCTACGGCGTCCGTTGCGGCTCTCGTGATGCTGCCACGTCATTCATCGCGCGCATCACCGGCGATGATGTCGATGCCCGCTTCACGTGGCGCCGCTACGCAGCATTCGGCACTTCGTCGTCACGCCGGCTTGACCTGATCGACCGGGACGGCGCGGTCCCGCAGCGGGTCGCCCTCGCGCGGGCCGAAGATGACGCCGCATTGCAGCATGATGTTCGCGTATGGCGTCAGTTCCGCCGTGCGGACGGCGGCGCGGGCGCGGCGGGACTCCTGCTTGAAGGCGACGTGCGTCATCGTGCGGAGCGCGACGCCCTCCGATGCAAGGAAGGCGCGCAGTTCGGCGTGGAACGTGGGCGCGAACTCCGCCTGCTCCTCGGCGACAATCGCCGCCTCCACCGCGAGTTCGAGGAAGATCGCGCGGAGCGTCTGCATCATGCTCGGCACCCCCGCGACAAGCGCGAGGTCGATCCGCTCCGGTTCGGCGGGAATTGGCAATCCACCATCCGCCACCAGCAGCAAATCCGTGTGGCCGAGCCGCGCAATCGCAGCGGAGAGCGGCGCGTTCATCAGCGCGGTTCGTTTCATCTTGTTTCCTCCATGTGAGAAGTTAGAAGCCAGGAACCGGAAGGCACCTGGTTCGCGCGGTGATTCGATCAAGCAATATACATCGGTGGCATCGTAGCGTAGGATGCCGCGACCGGCTATGGGCCTCAATGTCCGGCTTCTGGCTTCCGGTTTCTCACGCGGAGCGGCAATGTGCATCTCGTGATCATCGGTGACATCGCGGTCGATATTCGCGCAGTGGCGGGGGAGGCGCTGACGCGCGGGGCGGACGCGCGGGGCGGCATCCGGTTCCTGCCCGGTGGCTCGGCGGCGAACGCCGCAGTCTGGGCGGCACGGAGCGGGGCGCGGGCGACCTGTGTGGGCGCGGTCGGGGCGGACCCGTGGGGCGCGTGGCTGCGCGACGATCTCCGCCGCGCGGGTGTCGCGGTCGTCGGGCCACGACGCGGGCGGACGGCGACAATTCTGGCGTTCATCGACGCCGAGGGGGAGCGCACCTTCGTCACGGACCGCGCCGCCGCGCTGATGCTCCGACCGGGCGACCTGCCGGAAACACTATGGGACGGCTGCGACGTGCTCCATATCCCCGCGTACTCGCTCTTCGAAGGCTCGCTCGCGACGACGACCGTCGGCGCGGTGCATCGGGCGCGTGCGGCGGGGGCGACGATCAGCATCGATCTCTCGTCCGTCAGTCTGTTGCGCGCCTACGGGCTGGAGCGGTTCGCCGCGCTGCTCACAGATCTCCGTCCCGATCTGCTCTTCGCTAATCTCGATGAGGCGCAAGCCCTCTTTGCGGTCGGGACGGTCGATGGGGCTGCGGCGGCGATGCGGGCGGTGACGAAGGTCGCGGTCGTCAAGCGGGGCGCGGCGGGGGTGCTCGTCGCCACGGACGGGGATGTGTGGCGTGCCGCCGCGCCCGCCGATGCGGTCGACTCGACCGGGGCGGGCGATGCGCTCGCGGCGGCATTTCTCGTGGAATACACCCGTCATGGGGACGCGGGCCGCGCGGCATGGGCAGGAGTGCGGCTGGCGGGCGCGGTCGTGCAGGGTGTCGGCGCGCGCCCTCCCGTCCGCCTGCGGTAAATTGAAGGGGGCGAAACCGGGGAGAACTGCAAAGGCGCCCAGGGAGATTTAACACAGAGGGCACAGAGAAGAGAAATACAAAGGGATCCCTCTGTGTCCTCCGTGCCCTCTGCGTACTCTGTGTTCATTCCCCGGTTTCTCTTTGCGTCCCTTGCGCCTTTGCGGTTCAATCGATTTGTCGGCATTGAAGGTAGGAATAGATGCGGAGCGAGGATTTGTTGGCCATGCGCGACGATGTGCGGGCGGCGCTGGCGGCGGGGGAGCCGGTCGTCGCGCTGGAATCGACGATCATCGCACACGGGTTTCCATACCCGGACAACCTCGGTCTCGCGCGGGAGGTTGAGGAAGCGGTGCGTGCGGCGGGCGCGATGCCCGCGACGATTGGCGTAGTGGACGGTCGGGTGGTCGTCGGGCTGGACGCAGGGCAGATCGAGCGGTTCGCGCGGGAGCGGGACGCGGTGAAGGTGAGCCGCCGCAACCTCGCCGCGACGCTCGCCAATGGACGGTTGGGCGCGACGACGGTGGCGGGGACGATGCTCTGCGCGCATCACGTGGGCATCCGCGTCATCGCGACGGGCGGCATCGGCGGCGTGCACCGGGGCGCGGCGACGACAATGGACATCTCGGCGGATCTGACCGAACTGGCGCGCACGCCGGTCTGCGTCGTCTGCGCCGGGGCGAAGAGCATCCTCGATCTGCCGCTGACATTGGAGTATCTCGAAACGCTGGGCGTGCCCGTGCTCGGCTACGGCACCGACCGCTTCCCCGCCTTCTACACGCCGGACAGCGGCCTCGCTGTGCCGGTTCGCGTCGATGCGGCGGCGGACGTGGCGGCAGTCGCCGCACGTCATTGGGCGTTCGGGGGCGGTGGCCTCGTCGTCGCCGTGCCGATCCCCGCCGCACATACCCTTGACGCGGCGTACATCGAGGGGATCACCGCGCACGCCGTGGCGGAGGCGGCGCGGCGCGGCATCACCGGTGCGGCGTGGACGCCCTTTGTGCTCGATCAGGTGCGCGAGCGGACGGGTGGCCGGAGCGTCGCCGCCAACGTCGCGCTCGTTCTCAACAATGCCCGCGTCGCCGCCGCCATCGCCCAATCGCTCGCAGGGGCGGACTAATCGAGGAACGGTTCACCGCGCGAGTAGCGGCGCACGGCGTCCGGATCGAGGGCGATGCCGAGACCGGGGGTCGCGGGGATGGCGAGCATCCCTTCCGCATCCAGCTGCCACGGCGTGGCGATGATTGCATCGACGTAGGGCGAGCCAGTGATGTACTCGACGAAATCGGTCTCCGCGAAGGCGGAGGAGAGTTGGAGGTCGGCGGCGAGGCCAACGGCGGTGTTCCAGCCGTGCGGGATGAAGCGGACGCCATGCTCCTGCGCCATCCAGCCGATCCGCCGCTCTTCCGAGATGCCACCGACCTTCGTCACGTCCGGCTGGACGATGTCGAACGCGCCCGCCTCCAGCCAGGGCTGGAAGGACTGGCGGCGCGTCAGCACCTCCCCGCCGCTGATCGGCAGCGGCGCGTGCTCGCGCAGCAGCACGAAGTCCTTGAGCGCGTCCGGCTTTAAGGCTTCCTCGAACCAGACGGCGCCGTACCCCGCGAGCATTTCCGCCGTCCTGAGCGCCCACTTGTATCCCTGATGCCAGTGCGCATCGCTCCCGCCGGCATCGACCATCAGCATCGTCTCGTCGCCGACCGCGTCCCGTGCCGCGCGAACGATCGCCTCGTCCTTCGCCGCGCTCTGCCGCCCGAACGGCCCCCAGCCGATCTTGAAGGCGCGAAACCCCTGCGCCTTGTACGGTAGGAGCGCGTCCGCCATCTGCTCCGGCTCGTTCATCAGGAGCGAGGCATACGGGCGCACCCGCTCCCGATAGCGCCCGCCGAGCAGACGCCCGACGGGCTGCCCCGCCGCCTTGCCGAGGATATCCCAGAGCGCGATGTCGATCCCCGAGATCGTGTGCGTGACCGACCCGCCACGTCCGAGCCAGAAGGTGTTCTGGTGCAGTTTCTCGCTGACGCGCTCCGGTTCGAGCGCGTTCTCGCCGCGATAGAGCGGCTCCAGGACGCCGAGCGCCGCCCGGACGAGCGCGTCGTTCGTGAAGACGCTGCCGATGCCGGTGACGCCCTCATCCGTCAGCACCGCGATGAGCGTGTGCACGCACGCATCGGGCCGGAGTTCGTCGCTCCACCCGCCCTCCGGCGTCGCACCGCGCAACCCCACCGCCCGAATCTCGCGAATCTTCATCCGTCCCGCTCCTCTCCATCACCCGCATCACCGGTCGATGCCGTCGATGATACCGGCGATCGCCCCCGTTTGGCGATGCCGCGCCGCCCTTTGGTTCTCTATTGATGGTGCGGGCGGCTCGCGGTCTGCGGGCGAATTCGACTATACGGAGAATCTATGGTATAGTCGTATTTCGATATCCTCGCTGAGAACTGGTATGGATCAGGCGCGAGAATCACAAGTCGCGCGCACGGTGATGACCAGCGAGCGAGAAAGACAAGGCAATGGCAAAGAGTTTGTATGTTGGCGGCCTCCCCTACTCCACGACCGAGGATGCGGTGCGCAACCTGTTCGCCCAGGCGGGGAATGTCAGTTCCGTGCGCCTGATCAAGGATCGGGACACGGGCGACAGCAAGGGTTTCGCATTCGTCGAGATGGCGGACGACGCGGAGGCGGAGGCGGCGGTCAATCAGTTCAACGGCTATCAGATGGATGGCCGCTCACTGACCGTCAATGAGGCCCGCCCGCGCGAAGAGCGGAGTGGCGGCGGTGGCTACGGTGGTGGCGGGAACCGGCGCTACTAGCCCACGGCGAGCAGCAAAGACGAAGGACAGGGCCGCAAACGCCCTGTCCTTTCTTTTTGTGCCTCCCAGAAGCCGTATGCGCTCACTCGTCACTAATCTCTACACCGTGTTGCTTGGCGGCGTGCTTGATGCGTCCCTTAATCGCCGCGACATCGTCCTTGTCGTACTTGCTCGCGTTGTCGCGGTGGTTGATGTAACTCCACGCGGCGCGCACGTGCTCCGGCGTGTCGATGGGGTACTTGTGATTCGTCGGGTCGGCGAATTGCACGTCGCCATACTCGTGCAATCCTTCCTTCGGGTTCACGTCGTCGCGATGCTCGATGCGATCACTCATGCTCCGCCTCCTGTATCCATGCACCAACCACGGTGCGCGATCCTTAGGCCTCGCATGGGTCATGCCAACCCCCCCGGAAGGGGACGACGCGGGGCGATAGGGAGATTTAGGATTCCCGCAGCACCGCCCGCAGCGCATCCCCGACGACGGCCATGTCCGCCGCCGTCACGTTGCCGAGATGGCCGATGCGGATGATCCGGCCCGCCAGTTGCCCCAGCCCGCCAGCGAGGATGACGCCGTGCGCGTCGCGGAGCCGCGCGAGCAGGCGCGCCCCGTCGAATCCGTCCGGTAGCGCGACCGCCGTCACGGTGTCCGAGGCGTGCGTGGGGTCGGCGAAGAGGCGGAGGCCGTACTCTGCGAGGTCGCCGATGTCAGCGCGGCACGCCTCGGCGGCGGCGTGGTGCCGCGCGATGATCGCGGGCAGCCCCTCCGCGACGAGCATTTGCAGCGCGCGATGGAGACCGGTGAGCGTCGGCAATGCAGGGGTGGAGGGCGTCTGCCCCTTCTCCTGCGCGTCCCGCGCGCGCTGGAAGTCGAAGTAGAAGCGGGGGAGCGTCGCCGTCATGGAGCGCTGCCATGCGCGCGGGCCGACGGCGACCATCGCCAGTCCCGGCGGCGCCATCCACGCCTTTTGGGAGGCGGAGACCGCGACGTCAACGCCCCACGCATCGAGCGGCACATCGAGTGCGGCAGTCGAGGTAATGCAGTCGGCGGCGATGATCGCGCCGTGTCGGTGCGCCACCGCTGTGATCGCCGCGAGGTCGTGCGTCACGCCGGTGGAGGACTCGTTGTGCGTCAGCAGGACCGTCTTCGCGCGCGGGTGGGTGACGAGCGCGTCCGCGACCTGCGCGGGATCCACGGCGTGGCCGTCCGGCGCGGTGACGTGGTGCACCGCGATCCCGTATGCCTCCGCGATCGCGGCGAAGCGCTCCCCGAAGACGCCTGCGTGCGCCGCGACTACCGCGTCGCCCGGCGAGCAGAGGTTGATGACCGCCGCCTCCATCCCGCCCGAGCCGGAACACGAGAGCAGGAGCACGTCGTGCGTCGTCTGAAGGATTGTCCGCATCCCCGCGACGGTCTCCGCGAGCAGCGTGGCGAACTCCGGCCCGCGATGGTTGATCATCTGTTGCCCCGTCGCCTCCCGCACCGCGTCGGGCAGCGGGGTCGGGCCGGGAATGCGCAGTTGCGTCGCCTTCGGGATGGTCGAAAACGAATGAACTGCGGAGGCGTAGAGGGCGCAGAGAGGGAAAGAGAAAAGGGGTGTGAGAATTTGCGTGAGACGTGAAGTGCGGCGTGACCCCGCTCGCATTCTCTTCTTCTTTCCGCTCCGTGTTTCCTCTGTGCTCTCTGTGCCTCTGTGGTTGAATACGTTTCCCCTCATGCGACGACCTCCTCATGGGTGAGCACGTCTCGGTTCGCAGTTCACATTCTTCTCTTCCGCGTGCCGCTCCGCGTGCCGCGTGTAACGCGGCGGGGGAGGGCGCGGAGGGTGCTCGTGAGGAGGACTTTCCAGGCGCCGCGCATCCCCGCGACATCGGCGGCGGCGGGCGACCGACCGGCGTACTGCTCCTCCGCGTACCGCGCCGCGATCGTCATGGCGGCGGGTTTGCCCTCCGGTAGCCGCTCGCCGACGGCCTCCGCCGTCTCGAACGGCGTCGCCGCGCGCGCGTTCGGCACGCCGATCCAGCGCGCGCTCCGTTGCAGCCGCCCGTACCATTGCGCCGCCGGGGCCAGCCCTCGGAAGGGGAGGAACCAGTACCAGGCGCACAGCCCCCAGAGCGCCAGCAGCGTGAAGGGAATGAGCAGCACGAACGGCGAGATGTGGAAGCCACCATGCTTTACTGTCGCTGTTGCCCCCGGTTCCTGTGTTGCAGTGTTCGGGTTCGCTGCCGGTGGTTCGGCGGCGGGCGCGGGCGCGGGCGCGGGCGTCGGCTCCGGAGGCGTGTTGCCCGCGCCACGGGTGATCGGCGCGACATCCGGGCGCGGCGTCGGGTCGAACGTGACCCAGCCGTACTGCGGGAAGTAGACCTCGACCCACGAGTGCGCCTGACTCTCGCGCGAGAGGAACCGGCCATCGGCCTGCCGCGCGCCGGGCAGGTACCCCGCGACGACGCGCGCCGGGATGCTCTCCGCGCGGAGCAGCACTGCCATCGCCGTGGCGAAATACTCGCAGTACCCCTCCTTGCCATCGAAGAGGAAGTAGTCGGTGACATCGCGGTTCGTCGGCGGGTTGTTGACCACCGTCGCGTAGGTGAACGCCGGGGAGCGCAGGTACCGCTCGATGGCGACGGCGATGTCGTACGGGTCGCGCTGCCCGCGCGCCAGTTGCGCCGCGAGCTCGCGCACGCGCTGCGGCGTCGCGATGCTGTTCGGCGTGCCGGCGTCGGGGAGCGTGCGGTAGCGGTCGAGCCATTGGGGGTACGATGTGGCCGCGCTCCGCAGTTGGTCCGCCGTGGCGGTGCTGACCCGCGCAGTCATCGCGACGCTGTCGTTCGCATTGATCGGCGCGCCCGCGTCGAGCGTCGTGACGTCGGCGAAGTTCGGTGTCTGCCCCCGGTAGAGGAGCATCGTCACCTTGCCGCCCTGCACGACGATCTGTGTGTCGATCAATTGCTTCCGCAGGCGATCCTGCTCCGCTTCGATGGACGCAAACCGTGGATCGGCGGAGGCAATCGCGGTCGCAACGGCGTTGGGCGGCGCCCCCACGGTCGTCGCGTTGCTAAGTGGGGGCACGACCATAATGCGTGAGATCGGCGTCGCGCTCGCCCCGTGCGGCTGCCCCTGCATCGCACGTTGAACATATCCCGCGAGATCGGCGGGCTTCGGGTTCCACGTCTGGGCGCGCGTCGGGCTGAGGGAGATGATGAGCGTCCCGTCCGGGCGGACGGCGGTCGCTTCGCCGTTCGCGCCGGGTGTCGGCACATCACCCGGCAGCGTGAGCGCTTCGAGGTTGCTGACCAACCGCACCAGCGTCGTAAGCGGGGCGGGGAGGGTGGCGGTCGTGGGAACGGGGACGGACGTGCCGCTCTGCCCCAGTTGCTGCCAACTGAGCGAGACGCGCGTGTCTACCGAGACGGTTTCGGCATGTCCGCACGCATAGAGCAGGGTGCCGCGTGGCCGCAGGAACTGCGCGTCGCAGTTGACAGTCGTCGTCGCCTCCGTCCCACCGGCGGGATGTGGCACCGGCTGTTTCGCGCCGACGGAGACCTGCGGCGAGTAGACCGCGCCGTTCGGCCCCTGCGGGTTGAAGGTGGCGGTGGCGCGGTCTTCCCAGCCAAGGCCGTTGTAGAAATCGTAACTGTTCGCGCTCAGGTAATGCGACTCCTGCGCGGTGAGGAGCACTGCGGGCGCGTCGGAGAGGTTCAAGCTCCCCGCGAGGCGAAAGGTCGGGCCGAACGAGGCGAAGCCGGGGATGATTGTCGGCCCCCCGTTGCCATCGACGGCGCGCGTGAAGCGATCCTGAATGTCCGTCACGAGGTGCTGCGTGGGTTGCTGCGCGCGATTCCATGCATCGTTAATCGCGGCGATGTGCACCGAGAGGGGCAGCAGCGACGTGAAAAGCACGAGCGCGACCGCGATGCCGGAGCCAACCGAGAGGTAGCGGGATCGGATGGAGGTCGGGTAGGCGATCCACGCCCGCTGCCAGCGCGCCTCCTGCCGAAAACCCGCGAACCGCGCCGCCAGCGGGAGCGCCGCGAGGAGATACGCCGCGAGGTACCACCGCCCGGACAATCCAGCGGCGCCAACCGTCACGAGGAGCGCAGCACCCGGTACGCCGATAGCGAGCGCCGACGCGCCGACGCGGAAGGTCCACCACATCACGGCGTACGCGAGGGCGAAGACGAGCAGGCCCGTCGCGAGCAGGAAGAGCACGCGATCCTCGGTCGCCTCACCGCGCCAGATCGCCCGCCCCCAGCCCATCCCCCGATGCCAGAGCAGGACGGAGCGGTGTGGCAGTGACCCCGCACCAGCGCCGGGCGCGGTGATCGCGACGAGCCAGCAGAGGAGCGCGCCGCCGAGGAGCACCGCGCTGTGGAGCGCGGCGGCGGGGATGCGCCATGCCTTCGCGGCGATGTAACCGACAATGAGACCCGGCACGGCGACGATTGGGAGCCGCGTCAGGAGCGGGTTCCATCCCGCGTGACCGACCGCCCAAACAACCGTGCCCACCATCCAGACTACGAGGAAAAGCGCGATATATTCGTTCCACCAGACACGGCGTCGTGCCGGGGTTTCAACACGTTGCAAAAGCCCTGAACCTCCCAAAAAACCAGCGCCCCGACCGGCGCACCGTTCCATCTCCACTGATCGCAGTATCGCATACTTATGTGCACTTGCCGATGCGCGCCCCCCGACTATACTGGCACGGGGAGAAACTGGGGATGAACCGCATCCCACGGTTTTGAAACGGGCGCTCGATGCGTGCGAGGACGAAGTTGGAGTCCATGCGGGAAATCCCCAGCGGTACCGTGACGTTTCTCTTCACGGACATCGAGGGCAGCACGCAGCGGTGGGAGCACAACCCCGACCGGATGCGCGGCATCCTCGCGCGTCACGACGCGATCATGAACGGCGCGATTGCGGCACACGACGGCGTCGTCTTTAAGACGGTTGGTGACGCATTCTACGCCGCGTTCACGAACGCGCCCGCCGCTCTCACCGCCGCGCTCGCCGCCCAGCACGCGCTGTTCGCCGAGGACTGGGGCGAGGGGGAGTCGCTGCGGGTGCGGATGGCGCTGCACACCGGCTCGGTCGAGGCGAAGGACGGCGACTACTTCGGGCGGCCGCTCAACCGCGTCGCGCGCCTCCTGTCGGCGGGACACGGCGGGCAGACGCTCGTCTCCGGCGTCACGGAGGAATTAATTCGTGATAGCCTGCCCCCCGGCGTCAGCCTGCGCGACATGGGCGAGGCGCGCCTGAAGGACTTGCTGCGCCCGGAGCACATCTATCAGGTCGTCGCGCCTGACTTGCCCACCGAATTTGCGCCGCTGAAGACGCTCGACCCGTTGCGGACGAATCTGCCCGCGCAGGCGAACATGCTCGTGGGCCGCGAGCGCGAGGCGAAGGAGGTCATCGCGCTCCTGCGGCGCGACGATGTGCATCTGCTGACGCTGACGGGGCCGGGCGGCACGGGAAAGACGCGCCTTGGCTTGCAGGTGGCGGCGGAGGTCGTCGACGCCTTCCCGCACGGGGTCTTCTTCGTGCCGCTCGCGGATGTGCGCGACCCGGCCCGCGTCGTGTCGCAGATCGCGGAGACGCTCGGCGTGGCGGAAAGCCCCGGCCAGCCATTAATCGATCGCCTCCACGCCGCCGTGCGCGAGCGGCGGATACTGCTCCTGCTCGACAATTTCGAGCAGGTAACGGACGCGGGGACGATGGTCGGCCAGATGCTGACCATCGCGCCCCGAATGAAGGCGCTCGTGACCAGCCGCTCTGCGCTCCGCGTCTACGGTGAACGCGAGTACCCCGTGCCCCCGCTCCCGCTGCCGGACGCGCGTCGCCTGCCTCCGGTCGAGCAGTTGATGCAGTACGAGTCGATCCGGCTGTTCGTCGCGCGGGCGCAGGAGGGGAAGGCGACCTTCATGCTCACCCCGGCCAACGCGCGGGCGGTCGCTGAAATTTGCGCGCGGCTCGACGGTTTGCCGCTGGCCATCGAACTGGCGGCGGCACGGATCAAACTGCTCACGCCGCAGGCGCTCCTCGCGCGCCTGACGAACAGCCTGCAGGTGCTGACCGGGGGCGCGCGCGACCTCCCCGCGCGGCAGCAGACACTGCGCGGTGCGATCGACTGGAGTTACATGACACTTGGAGCGGACGAGCAGACGCTCTTCGCACGGATGGCGGTCTTCGCCGGGGGCGGGACCATCGGGGCGATTGAAACGATCTGCAACGGCATGAGCGACATTCGCGTCGATCCGATCGACGCTTTGTCATCGCTCGCGGACAAGAGCCTGCTGCGGCAGGTGGAGGGTGCGGACGGGGAGCCGCGTTTCGCGATGCTCGGCACGATCCGCGAGTACGCATTCGAGCGGCTGGAGGAGCGGGGGGAGGCGGTCGCACTGCATCGCGCCCACGCCGTGTACTACCTCGCGCTCGCGGAGGAGGCGGAGGCGTACCTCACCGGGTCGGGGCAGGGCGAATGGCTGGCGCGCCTCGCGGAGGAGCACGACAATGTGCGCGTCGCGCTGCGGGGCGCGCTGGAGCGCGAAGATGACGAGACGGCGGCGCGCCTCGTGGCAGCCTTCTGGCGCTTCTGGGCGGCACGCGGCTACCTGACCGAGGGCAGACGCTGGATGGAGCGCGCGCTCGCCCACGCAGGCAATGTGCCGGATGGCGTGCGCGCCAAGGCGCTCGACGGCGCGGCGTCGTTGCTGCGGGCGCAGGGCGATCTCGATGCCGCGCGGACGCGGTACGAGCAGAGCCTCGCGCTCCGGCGCACGTCGGGCCATCGGGCGGGCATCGCCCACTCGCTCAGCAACCTCGGTGGCATAGCGCGCGATCGGGGGGAGTATGAGGCCGCGCGCGCCCTGTACGAGGAGAGCCTGGTGATTCGCCGCGCGGAAGGCGACACCGAGGCGACTGCGCGCACGCTCATCAACCTCGGCATCGTGGCGCAGCGATCCGGCGCCGCCGCCACCGCGCGGGCGCGGTACGAGGAAAGCCTCGTCGTCGCGCGCGCGCACCGGCACATGCAGGCCGTCGCGCACGCCCTGACCAATCTCGGCGCGGTCGCGCAGCAGCAACATGCATACACTGACGCCCGCGCGCGATACGAGGAGAGTCTCGCGGTCGGGCGGGCGCTCGGCGACAACGGCGCGGTCGGCTTCGCGCTCAACAATCTCGGCTCGGTCGCCCGGCAGCAGGGGGATTATACCGCCGCCCGCACGTTCTACGAGCAGAGCCTCGCACTGCGGCGAGCGTTGGGCGACATGCGCGCGATGGCTTTCTCGCTGACAAATTTGGGCATGGTCGCGCAGGATCAAGGGGACTACGTCGCCGCCCGCGCCTGGTACGAGGAATGCCTCGCGCTGCGGCGAGAGCTCGGTGACCCGCGCGCGATCCCGTTCGCGGTGAACAACGCCGCCGCCGCCGCCCGCCAGCAGGGCGACACCGCCGCCGCGCGACAGTGGTACCGGGAGAGCCTCGTGCTGTATCACCAACTCGCCGACGCGCGCGGCAGCGCCGATTCGCTGGAAGGGCTGGCCGCGCTCGCTGCAGCGGACGGCGACGCGACCCGCGCTGCGCGCCTCTGGGGGGCGGCGGAGACGATCCGCGAGCAGGGGAATGCGCGTCGCGGCCCCGCCGAGCAGGAGCGGTACGAGCGCGACCTGACCGCCGCCCTTATCCACCTCGCGCCCGATGCGTGGCGCGCCGCGTGGGCGGCGGGCCGTGCCTTGACGGCGCAACAAGCGATCGAGACGGCGACCGCGCCGCCCGCTTGAAGTGCTGAGTGCTGAGAAAGGACATACGCAGTTCGTGAGAGAAGCCCATCACCCCGGGTTTCTCTCACGAACTGCGTGACTCCTATCGTTAATCCCCGGCGGGAACGGCCTCGCGCGCGGCGCGGCCCGTTCGTTTTTTGCCGGTGCCATTGGGTGTGCCGCCGAGGTGGCCCGCCGCGCGGACGATCAGCATCGGGCACCCAGTCATCTCGGATAGCTCGGCTGCCGGGTGGCCGAAGTCTTCCTCCGTGTACCAATCCGGCCCGACCGGCACGACGGCGACGACCCCATCGCGTGTTTCGGTGAGCGCGCTCTCCTGTGCGTCACCCTCGACGAAGACGGGTACGACCCAGAGGCCGCTGTTCTGGCGCAGCGCGTCTGCTTGTTGCGCCAGTTCCTCGGACGCGACGGTCGCGAGCCGCCCGCCCTGATCGCCGACGTAGCCCACCAGTTTGACGCTCGTGCCCATCTCCTTCGCCAGTTGCACGCCGAGGCGGATCGTGCCCTCGTCGTGCTCGGTCGATCCGAGCACGACCACGACGGGTTCGTCCGGCGCGGGCTTGATGCCGCTACCCTCCGGGTCCACGAAGACCGCGACATCGCAGGACGCGAGGGTGAAGATGCGATGCACCAATGCCTGGATGACATGCTTCGGCAGCGACGCGCGCAGCCAACCGAGGAGGATCGTGTCGCAGTGCTGGTCGCGGGCGACGCGCGCGAGGTCCGGGCTGACGTCGTCCGAGAGGAACGAGATGGGCCGCGCCACGACGCCCGCCGCCGCCGCCTGCTCCACGAGCGGCCGCATCGACTCGATGGCCGCCTCCACCTGGCTCTCCGCCTCCAGGAGACCCGTGCGGAACTCAGGAGCGCGCGCGGTCGGGATCAACCGGACGAGGAGCAGTTCCGCCGGACGTCTGCCGCCGGTGAGCCGGATCGCCGCGTCCACAAGGTTGGGCGCGTTGAGCGGGTTGCCGATGGCAACGAGCACGCGGGCGGCGGGCGCGGTGGCTGGGTCGGGCGCGGGGCCACCAACGAGATCGCGGATTTGCTCGTCGCGCGAGGTCAGGCGGTTGACGACCGGCGCGGCCATCACCGTGGTCGCCAGCGCCATGATGACCATCATCGCGAACGTACGATCCGACAGCACGCCGAGGCTGGAGCCGATCGTCAGGATGACGAGTTCGGTCAGGCCACGGGTGTTCATCAGCGCGCCGAGGATGATCGAATCGTGCCGCGAGGAGCCGGTGAGGCGGGCGGCGAGGCCGCAGCCGACGAACTTGCCAATGGTCGCGACGGCGATGATAAGGACGAGCCAGCCGACGAGGGAGGGGCTGTTGAGCGCGAAGAGGTTTGTGCGCAGGCCGGTGACGGTGAAGAAGATTGGCAGTAGGACGACGACGGTGAAATCCTCCACCTTATCCGCCAGTTCCTTCGTCAGCCCCGACCGCTTCGGCATAATCGCGCCGAAGATGAACGCCCCGAAGATCGCGTGGATGCCGATACGCTCCGTCGCGTACGCGGAGAGCAGCACCCCCGCCATGATGACCGCGACCATGTCGATCGTCAGGTGACCGAGCGCGTCATACCGTTTCGCCAGCAGGTTCAGCAGGCGGCTGCCGACAAAGACCATGAAGAGCACGAAGAGGGCGGTGAGGAGGAAGGCGGGGAGCGCCGCGCTCGCGGAGCCGTTGCGGGCCAGGCCAACGACACTGGCGAGGAGAATCCAGGCGATCGCATCGTCCACCGCCGCCGCGCAGAGCGCTGCCGTGCCCACGGGACGCTTGTACAGCCCCGTCTCGACGAGAATGCGCGCCAGCACCGGGAACGCCGTGATGCACATCGACGCGCCGAGGAACAACGCGAAGGTGAAGGTCGGCGGCGGGTGCGTTGTGCCTTCCTGGAAGGTGCCGCCGTTGTTGACGGACACCAGTTGCGTCGCGAGCAACATGCCGAGGCCGAGCGGCGCGATGATGCCGCTCAGGGAGATCTGGAACGCGCGCCGCCCCTCCTTCCGCATCAGCACCGTGTCCAGTTCGAGGCCGACGAGGAACATGAAGAAGATCAGGCCGACATCGGCGAACGACTTGAGCGGCACCTCCGGCGGGAAGATCTCCTTCGGCACGTCGGGGAAGAGGCGACCGAGCAGCGTCGGGCCGAGCACGATCCCCGCGACGATCTCCCCCACCACCGCCGGCTGATTCACCCGCCGCGCCAGATACCCGAACGCGCGGGCAGCGACGATGATGATGACGAGATCGAGCAGGAGATGAAGAAACGTTTCACCCGCAGGCATCGTGTGTATCCCCCCTATCCGGCGTATCCGGCCCCGTGCGGCGTCGCGCGCTCCGTCGCTTGTACGACGAATGCCCCCGTGATCGAGTTCCGCGCTTCTGGCCGCACGGCGTCCCATCGCGGGCAACGACGCGATGAAACACTGGCGGCATCGAAATCGAAAAAATACCTGCGTGACTGCCCGGTGAGCATATGGAATCACCCCTGGTGTGTCAACGCGCGAACGGGAAGTGTGGCGGAAGGATGCACCCGCCACCAATAGCGTACAGGGCGACATGCGCGATCTTCGCCACGCCGGAACCAATTTTCTCTTGCATCGTCTTTCTTTTCGGAATAGGATACCGGAAGCAGTCATCAAAAGTTGAAAAGTTTGCGCGGCAGCGTGTGCGGTGTGTGAGGCGGGTATCTGCGCGGTAACGATCCTCCCGGTTTTGCCAACCGGGGCGAACGATTATTGATTGTGCGGAGAACGGGAACGAGAGCGATGGCAACGTTTCAGCCGGTGATGCTCGACTTCGGCAGTTGGTTTCACAATCACGTCACGAACACGACTGCCATGACGTCGATCCAGAAGACGTTCCTCGCGCTGGTGGCGGTGCTCATCGCGGCGCGGCTCTGCGGCGGCATCGCCGTGAAACTCGGGCAGTCCCGCGTCGTCGGCGAAATCATCGCGGGCATCCTCCTTGGGCCGAGCGTCTTTGGACCGGCGCACGACAGTGTGCTCTTCCCACAGGCGAGCCGCGACATCCTCAACATCCTCGGCTCGCTCGGGCTGATGTTTCTGATGTTCGTTGCGGGGCTTGATCTCGACCTGCGGCTGCTCAAGGGGCGCATCCCGCGCGTGCTCATCATCTCCGTCGCATCGGTCGTCGTGCCGATCCTCCTTGCGATCCCGGTCTCGTACCTCGTGACGGACCCGGCGTTCAAGCTGCCGGGCGTCTCGAACGTGGCGTTCATCCTCATGCTGGGGGGCGCGTTCGCGGTCAGTGCGTTCCCGGTCGCGGTCCTCGTGCTGTACGAGCGCAAATTGATGGGCACCGAACTGGCGAACCTCACGGTCGCCGCCGCCGCCATCATCACGCTGCTCATGTTCCTCGTGGTCGCGCAGGCGGCGGACGTGGCGCGTCATGCGAGCGCGTCCTTCTTCCTCCGGCGGTTCGGCCTCTTCGTGCTGCTCAGCGTCGTTCTACTGGTCGGTCTCCGTCTGCTCGGCAACCGGCTCGAGGCGCACCGTCCGGACATCTTCGAGAAGGCGACGCCGGATCTCTTCGTCGTGCTGATGGCGCTCGTCGTGCTGGTGGGCTGGATCACGTCCCGGCTCGATCTGAACATCATGCTCGGCCCGTTCATCCTCGGCGCGGCGATGCCGTACCGCCAGTCGTTCCGCGACAGCCTGCGCGCGCCGATCCAGCAGATCACCATCCTCGTGCTCATCCCCGTCTTCCTCGCGCTGAGCGGCTTCAGCACTGACCTCCATCTCATCAAGCCGGCGCTGCTCGGCGGGATCATAATCGTCGTCGTCGCGGGGGTGTTGGGCAAGGCGATCGGCGGGTACGTGGGGCGGTTCGTCGGCCTGAACACTGCGGAGACCGTGAAACTGATCGCGCTGACGAACGCGAAGGGGCTGATGGTCCTCGTTGTCGCGCTCCAGGGGAAGCAGTTGGGCCTCGTCGGGCCAGGCCTCTTCATCGCGCTCGTGGTGCTGGCGATTGTCTCCAACGTCCTCATCAGCCCGCTGATGAGCCTGGGCAACCGGTTGGAAACCAAGGCGGCAGGGATGCCCGCCTCGCCGGTCATGCAACCGGCCATGAATGATTGACGTTCCATCACCATGCGCCGCACCATTTCGCGCGGCGCGCACAAGCACGGTTCGAGGGGTGTTTCATCGGAGGGGGAAGGGGCAGGCAAATGGCGGAATTAACTTTTCAATGGCAACTTGGGGGGCAGGCGCGTGAGGGGCGCGTCTCGAGCGATGCACTGGCGATCATCGGGCGTGAGGTGGGATCGGCGATCCACGTCGAGTCGCCGACCGTGTCGCGCAAGCACGCGCAGATTCGGCGGCGCGCCGACGGCTTCGTGATCGCCGATCTGACAGAGGGGCGCAATGCGGTTGTCGTCAACGGGCGGTCGGTCAGCGCCGAGACGCCGCTCAAGGAGGGCGACACGGTGCGCCTCGGGGAGGTCTCGCTGCGGGTTTCATCCGTCCGAGGGATCGCGCCACCGGCGGGTGGGCCGACGATGAAACTGCGCTGGGAGATGAACGGGCAGGTGCACGAGGAGACCGTGCTCGGTGGCGATCCGGTGATGATCGGTCGCGATGCCTCCGTCACCATCGTCATCCCGGACAAGACGGTCTCGCGCCAGCACGCGCAGATCGCGGAGAAGGGCGGGCGGTTCGTGATCACGGACGCCACGGCGGGCCACAACCCCGTGACGGTGAACCAGCGCACGCTGAACGGCGAGCGCTACCTCAGCCCCGGCGACGTGATCAAACTCGGCGACGTGACGGTCGTCGTGACTGCGGTGCAGGGGGCGCAGCAACAGCCGACCGGCATCAGCGTGCTGCGGAGCGGGCGGCTGGTGACGTGCTCGAACTGCCACCGTGAGGTCGATGGCTCCCTGCAGGATTGCCCGTGGTGCGGCACGGCACTCGTCAATGCGGAAACGGTCTTACCCGGCTACTAGCGCGACGAAGGAGTAACAACGGTGCGTTCCATCGATGGCGTCGTATCCCTCATGTGGACCGATCCCGTCACCGGCGAGCCAAGCGAGGAGCGGGTGACCCTGCCCGCGACGATTGGCCGGTCGGCCGACAATGCGGTCGTACTCGCGAGCGAGATGATCTCCCGCCACCACGCGACCCTCGCGCGGGAGAATGGGCAGATCGTACTGACGGACAGCAGCACGAACGGCACGTATGTCAACGGCCAGCGGCAGCAGCGCGCGGCACTCGCCGATGGCGACGGCTTTCAGGCTGGGCCGTACATGGTGACGGTGCACGAGGCCCCCCCCGCCGCGCCGACCGCGCCGGAGATCACGCTCACCTGGGCGGACCGGACCACCGGCAAGCAGGAACGGCGGACATTCGCGCTGCCGCTCGTGATCGGGCGCGGATCGAGCAGCGGCCTCGTGCTGAACGACACGCAGGCGTCCCGCGCGCACGCCACACTCGCCGTCGAGAATGGCGCGGTGACGGTGACGGACAGCAGCAGCAACGGGACGTTCGTCAACGGGCAGCGGCAGCAGCGCGCCACAGTGCGCGATGGCGACCAGCTCCGCATCGGCGATGTCACGCTTGCGGTCGCCATGCAGGCATCGGCGGCGACGGCGCTTCCTGCGCGGGACGGCGCGACGGCGGTCATCGCGATGGACGACCGCACGATGGTCAATGGCGGCTCGCCTCCGGGCCTCGCTACCCGGCTCGATGCGACGCGGCCCTCGGGGTCGTTGCCGAGCGCCGCGCTCGACAGCCGGACGGTGCTCCCCCCGGCCAGCGGCATGCGGGACGACCAGACGGTGCTCGCGCCCGCCCCCGCGCGCGCGGCGGGGCGGGCATTCCCGCCGCCGATCTTCAACGAGCCGTACGTGCCGGTCGCCGCGCTCGACCAGACGGGCTTGCCGGTTTACTCCACCGTCTACGCCGCGCTCGGCGGCGGCTGGGGGAGCTTCATCTGGACGGACAACCTCGTCATCTACGGCGTGGATCCGCGCTCGATCATCTCCCTCGGCATCTACTCGGAGCCGTACGGACGGTATCAGCGACTGACGCGCAACTCGCAGATCCCGCCCCACGAGCGGCTGCGCTCGAACTCCGAGTCCACGCCGGACAACATCTGGGGTACGCCGGGGTATGCGGTGCGCGAGGCGTGGCACTCGATCTGGTCCGGCCATTGGGGCAACGCGATCCAGTGCCTCTGGCAAGTCTTCGGCGAGCCGAGCGTCGCGCAGACGTACACACCGCGCGCCGGCGATGTCTTCAACTCGGCGGCGCGCGAGGCGAAGCGGATTGGCTGGGATCAGATCTGGCGCTTTGGCCGCATCCGCGCCATCCGCAAGACGGACGACGGACGCTACGCGATCGCCTATTCCCAGAGTGATGACCAGCACCAGTCGTACGCCATCCTGCTCGCGAATTACGTGCAACTCTCGACTGGGTACCCCGCGCTCCAATTCCTGCCGGACTTGCAGGATTACCGCGCGCGGACGGGCGATTTCGAGCACGTCCTCAATGGCTATGAGTTCCACGACCATGTCTACGAGAAGCTTGAGCGGAGCGGCGGCGTCGTGCTCCTGCGCGGTCGCGGCATCGTCGCCTCCCGCCTCATCCAGCGGATCTACGAGGCGCGCAAGAAGAACCCGAACATCTCGATCCTTCACCTGATGCGCACGCCGATCACGAAGGGGCACAAATTCCGGGCGGCGACGCGGCCCGTCATCCACCATGTGGAGATTCAGCCCTTTAACTGGCCGAAGGGGTGCTGGGGCGGGCAATTGCGGGAAATCCTGGAGAACGCGGACGATGAGACGCGCCTCAGCCTGATGGCCGACTGGGGCGGCACGACGACCGCCCAGCGCGGTGACTGGGTGCGCATCCTCGACACGGGCCTGAAGGAGGGCTGGTATAAGATCGAGTTCGGTGACGTTGTTCGGGTGGATAAAGGGCCGGATGGGCGTGTCGTGACGCATATCAAAGGCAAGGGGCCAATCGCCGGGACGACCGAGTTGGTCGCAGACTATATCATGGACGCGACGGGGCTGGACGCGAAGGTAAATCGCAACCCGCTCCTGCAAGACACGGTGGATCACTACGGCTTGCAGGTCAACAAACTCGGTCGGCTCGCCGTCCGCAACGACATGGAAGTCCTCGGGATGCGGAACGGCAACGGGCGGTTCTTCGCGGTCGGCTCGATGACGCTCGGCGGACCCCTCGCGGGGATCGACACATTCCTCGGTTTGCAGGCGGCGGCGGGGGTCATCATGGAGCATCTCATCCGGGCGAAGGCGCCGGGGATGCGATCATTGGGGCCGTTCCGCTCGTTGTATCAGTGGACGAAGTGGGTGCGGGGGGTGAAACCGTGACGCCAAATCTCGTTGGCCGCTGGCAGACGCGGCTCTATCTGCTTGGATTGATCGGCGGAATTATCGCGCTGGGCTTTGTCTGGCGCTACAACATGCGGATCCCATACGGGAACAGGAACCGTTGGATTCCGGAGTTTGTCATCGGTTACCTGATCCTCTTCGGCTTCGTCTGGGATATGCTCTATCAGGCGATCACCTATCGTCGGTGGGACTATGACTGGCCGGCGGCGTTTTACACCATCACGGGCATCGTTGAGGGGGCATTTCTCTTCCTCATCCTCCGCTTCGTTGGGTTGCCGCTAATCCCGAAGGGGAGCGTGGACTTCGGCCACTTCATCCTGGAATACGCGGTCGTCTGGGGCTTCACCTACTTCTGGGTCTTCTTCATGATGCGCGCGATCTTCATCCGCTGGCGCTACCATCAGGCGCGCTTCGGCAACTACAAGGTCGCACAGCGGTAGCGAGCAGGGGAGAAACCAGAAACCAGAAACCAGACGGGATCGTGTGCACGTCCGATTACCACTGTCCGGCTTCTGGCTTCTACCCTCCCCCCACGTTTTTCAGGGAACTTTCAGGGAACGCTCAGTTAAAATTCAGCGAGGGACGCGATACTGCGGGCAGACGAGATCGGGGACGGTCTGCGGTGACGGTCGAACGGATAACAGGAAGCCGCACCCACCTGCCACACACCCGGAGCTGAGGAACGCTCCCGACTCTCGTCTTTTTTGTGCCCATGAACAACAAACAGCCGAGTAGCGAACGAGGGATGTGACGTGGCGGCGCGCAACGTTTCCGGTCGCGGCGTTGCGACCGTGTTGATCAGTGCCGCCCTGCTTACTGCGGTGGTTGGCTTTCTCATCAGCGGCCTGGTACGACAACCCAACAAGCCGATGCCCGCACCAACCGTGCAGGCACAGGCGGTCAGTTCCTCGGCCGGTACCGCCACCGCAACGGCGCCCGCCATCGCGAACGGAACGCCCACACCGCTCGCCGCCGCGATCAGCACAGCGCCGACAGTGCCGCCCGTCACCGTAACACCCCCCGCCGCCGACGCAACCGCAGTCGAATTCGACCCGGAGCGCCTCTACACACTGGTTAGCCCCGCCGTTGTGACGATTGGCAACAAGCAGAAGATCGGCCCCAAGGCGACGGTCGCGCGCGAGGCGAACGCCGGGACGGGCGTCATTTATGACGCGCGCGGCCTCATCCTCACGAACCGGCACGTCATCGACGGCTCAGAGACGATTGAGGTGACGCTCCGGGGCGGTGCGACGGTGAGCGGTACGCTGGTAGGCGCGGACCCGGTGGCGGACCTCGCCGTTGTGCGAATCGACCCCGCCGCCGTGCCCGCCGTGGCGACGCTCGGCGACTCATCGACGGTGCGCCCCGGGCAGCGCGTCGTGGCAATCGGGAACCCGCTGCAATTCGAGGCGAGCATCACACGCGGCATCGTCTCCGGCACCGACCGCTCGATCGGCGGCATGGATGGCCTGGTGCAGACGGATGCCGCGATTAGCCCCGGCAACAGCGGCGGGCCGCTCGTCAACGCGCGCGGCGAGGTCATTGGCATCACGACGAGCAGCGTGCGGTCGAATCAGGCGCTGCGCATCGCCTTCGCCATCCCGAGCAACACCGCCAAACGGCTCGCGGGGATCATCATGGCGGAGGGGAAGGTGACGCGCCCCTACATCGGCGTGACGACCGAACTGCTGTCGCCCGCGCGCGGCGAGGAACTGAAGGTGAAGGTGGGGCGGGGCGCGTACATCGGTGAGGTGACGCCGAACACCCCGGCGGACAAAGCGGGGCTGCGGAAGGCCGATGTGATCATCGCGATCAACGCCACACCGGTGGACCGAACGAACCCGCTTACGCTCGTCCTGCTCGATTTCAAGCCGGGGGATACGGTGACGATGACGATCAACCGGGATGGCACGGAGCAGAAGCTCCCGGTGACGCTCATCGAGCGGCCTGTCAGCCTCGATCCATAATGAAACGGCTATCGTACTGCACGTGCATCTGGCTCCGGGACTGCTTCGCCACGGAGGAGAGCGGAGGTTCCCCGGCGATGGGCGAAGTTTGATCCGGCCACCGGGGGTGAAGGGGGGCGCTTCCTCATGCGTCACGGCACGGGCTTCCGTTTGCGCTATCGCTTTCTGAAGATGAGCATCCTCTGGTTGCGCGGATGCCCCCAGTCGCCAATATACTCAACGTCGCGGGCGGTTCCCCGGCAGACGCGCCTGATAGTACGGTCTGTGATTGTCCACCTTCTTTCGTGCGCAAGCGGTGAAAGAGAGGGCCTTGGCCCGGTTTGAAGTGGGCGGGGCGGGATTTGACCCTGCCGGGCACACGGACGCGGGCTATTTCTCCGATCGTCCCCCCGCCTTGCCGGTCGAGGCATCTCGCTACGGGTTCCTCGGGGGCGGCGGGGGCGGGGCGGTCGCCTTCGCCACGTCGAACGGCGCGTCCTTCGGCAGTTCCACCTTCGCCAGTCGCTCCCCCTTGATGTCCTTCCGTCGCGCCACCACCCGGTACGAGAACGTCCCGCCCAGGTCCCCCGCCTTCTTCCCCGCGGCATGGGCGGCGGCGCTCGGCGTGGCCGCGACGGTGAACCCGCTCGCGGTGCGTTGCGCGACGTGGAGGTGATGCTCGTCGTGTGCGACCGGGAAGACGTGCAGCCTGCCCGTGTCCACGAGCGCGGCGAAGTCCCTGTCGAGCGCGACATTCGCCTTGCCGTTGACGAGTGTGCCTTCGCCGAAGTCCTCGAACCACGACTCCGGCGACTCGACGCAGTAGAGCGCGCGGTGGCTCCCGTCCGGGTGCTTGACATAGGCGCTCTTGTTCCCGCCGATGAAGAGCGAGCCGCTCACCACCACCGTGCCGTCGAAGACCCCGGCGAAGGTGTACGGGGCGACCCGCACCGCCGGGTCGATCGAGCCGCGCACGGCGATGCCGCCCTGCTTGTTCGAGAAGCCGAAGACCGAGGCGTGGCCGTTGCTGGCGCCGGAGACGCTGCCGCTGCCGTGGCCGAGGTTGGAGGTGCCCTGCGCCTGCCCGAGGACGCCGGTGGCCGCAGCGCCGTCTGCAAATCCGTAGACCCCGTACCCGGCGGACGCACTGCTCTGGCCGTAGACGCCGTACGAGGTGGTGGCGCTGCTGCTGGTGGCGTACCCGTAGACCCCATAGCCGCTGTCCGTCTGACCTTTGACGCCAAAGCCGCCTGATCCGTTGCAGATGCCGTACAGGCCCTCTTGCCCGTCCTGGCCGATGCCGTAGAGCGCGGTGCCGGATGGGGTGTAGGTGGACGATACGGTGCTCCCCGAGGCGGGGCGCAGGGTGGTGGTGACGGCGTAGGTGTTGGGCGTGTTGCCCGTGTCGCTGTTCGCGCCGATGATCAGGGCGGCGCCGTTCGTGCCGCCCGTCGTCGCCCCCACCGGCTCGGCGGTGCGCGTCGCCACGATGCCCGCCATCAGCGCCGCCGCCCCGGCGATCAGCCCCCGCCGCCCCACCCGCGCCGGTGCCGCCGCCTGCCCGGTCTCGGTCGTGCCCGCCTATCCCTCCCGCGATGCTGCCACGATTCTACCTCCCTATTCGTGAGTGAATCAATAGAGCGATGATAGCATACGCTGTCGCGGCACCCCAAAAATCGGCGGGATACGAGGATACGCAACGGGGCATTTGTGCGATGGAAATGAGCGTGAACGACGCTGTAGCAAGGAAAAGGCGAGGGTGCATCGGAGTCGAACCGACCTGCGTCGCCTCTCGGCACCGCACAACGGGGTTGAAGCCCGCGGGACGCACCGGCGCCCACCCACCCCCAGGGGAAATAGCCAGTAGCCAGTCGTCAGTCGTCAGTAACTACCGGAGTAGTGGCGGCGGCATTGTGCGGGAGGCCGCCGCCAGCGTCAAGCGCGGCTACGGGCTGACGGTGATGCCATGCCAGAAGGCGACGCGGTCCTGAATCTCCTTCGCGGCCTCTTTCGGCGCGGGGTAGTACCACGCGGCGTCCTCGTTCGTCTGCCCGTCCACTTTGATGGAATAGTAGCTGGCGAGACCCTTCCACGGGCACGTTGTGTGCGTCGCGCTCTCCTGAAAGTATTGCCGGTTGATTGCGTCAGCAGGGAAATATTGGTTGCCCTCAACGACGACACAGTCGTCGCTCTCCGCCAGCGTCACGCCGTTCCAGATCGCCTTCATGTCTGCCCCTTCTGTATTGCTTCGTCGCTATGCCGCCACATAACGCGGCACTATTCAGTCAAAACGGTCGGCGGTGGGTGATATTCCCGGCAGGGACGCGGTACGGCGGGGCATTATTCTTCGAGCGTTGTGAAGAGGTTATTGAGGGATTCCGCGAGCGTCGGGTGGGCGAAGACGCCGTCCTTGAGCGCGGTGTACGGGAGTTTGCCCATCATCGCCACCTGGATGATGGACATGATCTCACCGCCCTCCACGCCGAGGATGGCGCACCCGAGGATCTGGCCCGAATCCGCATCGACAATCGCCTTCATGAAGCCCCGCGTCTCATCCGTCTCCTGCGCGCGGGCGACATCGCTCATCGGCATCTTCGCGACGTGGAACTTCTTCCCCTGCGCCGTCGCCTCGCGCTCGCTCAGGCCGACACGGCCGAGTTGCGGGTCGATGAAGACGGTGTTGGGGACGGGGCGATGCGCGGTCGTCTGCGTACCGCCGTCCAGCAGGTTGGCGCGGAGGATGCGGAAGTCGTCGTACGAGATATGCGTGAAGGCGGGACCACCGTTGACATCGCCGAGCGCGTAGATGCCGGGGACGTTCGTCTCCAGCCGCTCATTGACGGGGATGGCGCCGCGCTTCCCCAACGTCACACCGGCGGCGGCGGGGTCGAGCGCGTCGGTGTTCGGCGTCCGGCCCGTCGCGACGAGCAGGTGCGAGCCGGAGAGTGTGCGCTCGCCGTCTGGCCCCTGTACCGTCACACGGATGTCGCCGTTGTCCGCCTGTGCGACCCGCCGCACCTGCGTCTCCCGCAGCACGGTGATGCCATCCTCGCGGAAAATTTTCGCGATCTCCTCCGAGACATCCTCGTCCTCGCGCGGCGCGAGCTGCTTGCCGCGCTGGATGATCGTCACGGCGCTGCCGAAGCGGCGGAACATCTGGGCGAACTCGAGGCCGATGTACCCGCCGCCGAGCACGATCAGATGCTCCGGCACCGCACCCAATTCCATTACACTGGTGGACGTGAGGTATGGGACGCCGTCCAACCCATCGATCTTAGGGATCGTGGGCCGCGCCCCGGTGTTGATGAAGATGTTTTCCGCCGTGAGCGCCCGCTCCGCCCCGTCCTCCAACCGCACGGAAACCGCCTTCGGGCCGGTGAATCGCGCCTCGCCCTTCAGGAAATCGAGGTTCGGCGTCTCCTTGACGCCCGATTCGCTGCCGGAGCGGAAAGTCTCGACGATCTCCCGCTTGCGCCGCCGCACCGTCTCCATATCAATCGTGATCGGGCCGGTTCGGACGCCGTAGTCCGCGCCGCGCCGCGCGAGATGGGCAACGCGGGCGCTCGCGACCATCGTTTTCGTCGGGGTGCACCCCTCGTTGACGCAGGTGCCGCCGACGTGCTCGCGCTCGATGAGCGCCATCTTCCAGCCCGCGCGCGCGAGCGTGGTCGCGATTGGCCCACCTGCCTGCCCCGCCCCGATCACAATGCCGTCGTACCGTCGCGTCTCTTCCATTTGGTTACACTCCTTCTCCTGTGTTATTTATACCATCTGTAGGAGCAGGAATCTCGCCATCGTTAAATAAGTCGATCACGACCTGCGCGGCGCAGATGGCGGCGATGACGCCCACGACGAGAACGGGCGCCGCTCCCCTGCCAATGGCGGTCAGCAGGAGCATGATCCCACCCGCGATGACGCGCAGGCGTGTCCGCGCGCGATCGCGCGTGCGATTCTGAGGAGGGGCGCTCGTCCAGTGGATCACGCCGGTCACGATCAGTGCGACCGCGACCGATCCGCCGATCAGCCAGCGCGCACTCTCCGGGAGCGCGGCGCCCGGCGGGTTCGTGACGAGATACACGACGCCGACCCCGGCCCCCGTGAGGGCGACGACGAGCGGGAAGTGCGTGTAGAGCCAGACCTGATAGGTGATGATGTGGCCCTGCGCTCGTGCGGCGTGGATCGCGGAGCCATCCAGACTCTCGAAGTAGACCCACGCAAGGCTGAACGCGATACAGAGTGCGCAGACCGCGCTTGCCGTGACTGCAAGCGTCAGATGGCCGGGATCGATGCCGGTGGCGACCGCGAATACCCCCTCACCGAGTACGATCAGGGTGAACTGCCCGAATCGCTCCGGCAGGTGCGAGTCGTCCGGAGCGATGTCGCTGTGTATTCGCCCCCCGAGGAGTGGCGTGCCAACGTCGATCACGAGACCGATCGCCCACAGCGCGAAGCGTGTCGGCGCGGGCACGAACGCGGAGATGATCCAGATCGCCGCCGCGATCGCGAAACCACGGGCAAATCGGTTCGTCAGCGGGCGTGCGTCGCGGAGGTGGCGTCCCGCGCGCAAATACTCGATCACCAAAACGACGCGGACGGCGGCGTAGGAAAGCGCGAACCCCTTCGCGCCTGTACCGAAGTCGTCCCGCACCGTGACGGCAAGCCCCGTGACGCCGCACATCTGGAGAAACGTGAAGAATCGGTAGAGCACGTCGTCATCGGCGACGAAGCGCGTCGCGTAGAAGGTCGTGCCGATCCATGACCACCAGATCGGCACGAAGAGCGCGACGAACGCCGCCATCGCGCTCCATCGCAGCCCGTGGGTGATCTTCTCCGCCAATTGGGCGACCGCGACGACGAAGAGCAGGTCGAAGAAGAGTTCCAACCAGGTGGCGCGGCGGGTTTCTTCACCCTGTTCATGCGCGCGGAGCCGTGGTGGTCGGATAAGCCCCTTCGTCACTGTCGGGCCAACCGATCCTGCTTCATTCGCCGGAGCAGGTCGCGCAGTGTCCCGCGCTTCTGCGCGATGCCCGGTACCTCCAGCAGGTCGAACCCGCCGCGCAGCGCGAATGCTGCGGGGCCGCTGAAGCACGGCGCGTGCGGCCCCGCGCCCAGTTGGGCGATTGCGTTGCCGTCGCCAAGTTTGATGATCGAGCCGCGCGGCGTGTGGGAGAATTCGGGGAGCGAATCGCCCGCGAGGTCCGCCGCGAGGGCGCGCGCGAGGAAGCGCCCGTGCTGCTGCGCGAGGCTCGCGGTGGCGGGGAGGCGCGCGCCCGTGCCATCGTCCCCCCAGACGTTATCACCGGCGACATACACCCCGGCATGACCCGGCAGTTGGAGACTCGCCGTCACGCGCAACGCGCCATCGGTGAGCGGCACGCCGAGTGCGCGGACGAGCGGATGGGCGGTGATGCCCGCCGTCCAGATCAGCGTGCGGGCGGCGATGGTTCGCGTATCGTCAAGCCGGATATGTGAGTCGTCCGCACCGACGACGAAGGCGGGGTGCAGCAGCCGGATGCCGCGCCGCTGCATCGCGGCGCGGGCGGCGCGGTCGAACGCCGACGGAAGATCCGGCATCAGCCGCCCCTCACCATCGACGAGGACGATCCGAATTTCTCCCGGCGGGATGCCGAACGCCGGCGCGAGGCGACGCTCGGCGAAATCCGCAAGGTCGAAGGCGAGTTCGACGCCCTTCGCGCCGCCACCGGCGATCACAACGGTCGTATCGCCGTGGTTCCGTTCGTCCGCCGCACGAAACCGGGCAATCATGCGCGCGCGGATCGCCTCGGCGTCCGACAGGTTCATGAAGGGGAAGGCATGGGCGGCAAGTCCGCTCCCGTTACTGCCGCGCGGCAGGGTGGACGCCGCGCCGAGCGCGAGGGCCAGCCGGTCGTACGGCACCGCACCGCGATCCGTCAGCATCGTGCGCCGTTCGAGGTCGAAGCCCGTAATCTCGGCACGGACGAAGACGACGCTCCTGTCCCAGAGCAGATCGCGGTACGGCGTCGTCACATGGTCGGGCGCGGCCTTGCCCGCCGCCACGTCGTACAGGAGCGGGGTGTACGTGAACGCATCGTTCCGGTCGATGAGCGTGACGCGCACCGGTCGTCCGCGCGCGTCCGCGCGCGGCCCGTTGCGCGCCAGCAGTCGCGCCAGCCGCACCCCCGCGAACCCGCCTCCGGCGATCACGATATGACGTGACGAGTACTGAGCACCATCTGTCGGTCGTACTGCGTGATCTGTTGTCACATCTGTCCTTGTTCTGAAAAGAGAGAGGAGCGGCTTTAAACCGCTCCCCCGTTTCGTATCTTCTCACCACTCAGCACTTCGCTCAGTCGCCCGCCGCGTCCGCCGTGAGGAAGTCCATCTTGTAATCCGGGGTCATGCGGAAGTGGCCCATCGTCAGGCAGTCCGTCGGGCACCAGATGACGCAGTTGCCGCAGCGGATGCATCGCTCCTCGTCCATCATCATCACGGCGGCGGCGGGACTCATCTGCTGCTTCGCGTACTGGACGATGTCCATATCCCCATCGATCGCGTTGATGCGGTCGAGGGAGACCATCTCGATCACTTCCTCGGGGCAGACATCGACGCAGCCGTTGCAGAGGACGCACTTCGAGCCGTCGATGAAGATGTTGAGCTGGCACTGCAAGCAGCGCTTCGCCTCCTCGAAGCCCTCATCCCCCGTGAGGCCGAGTTCGACCTCCGCCACCTGATCGTAGCGCAGGTCCATCGGCAGGGTGGGCATCTCCTGGCGCGCCACGTCAATGTAGTTATCACCCCAGACGAGGCGGCGGCTCATTGCCTCCTCGGTCCACTTGGCGACGCTTGTCTGCGAGAGGAAGCCGCGCCGCGCCCGCACGTTGTCGATGTCGAGTTCGACGATCTCCATCTGCTGCTCGATCGCCGCCTCGCCCGTCAGATACTCGTGCAGCGCGTCGACGGCGGCGTGCCCCTCGCCGATGGCGGTGATGAATGTCTTCGGGTTAAGGACGTAGTCGCCGCAGGCGAAGAGGCCGGGAATCTCGGTCATGTAGTGGTCATCGACGACGGGGACACCGCGCCGGTCCACCTTGCTCATCTCCAGGCCCTTGAGGAAGCCGGATTCGGGCTTCTGGCCATAGGCGGCGATGATCATGTCGCACGGGATGATCTGCTCGGAGCCGGAGATCGGGATGGCGCGCGGGCGGCCCGACTCGTCCAGCGGGCCGAGCTGGCTGCGGGTCACCTCGAGGCCGATCACCTTGCCATTCTCGTCGCCGATGACGCGCTTGGCGGTGACAAGCCACTGGAACTCGATGCCCTCGTACTCCGCCTCGTGCAGTTCGAGTTCGTCCACCGTCGATTCCGCCGGGGTGCGGCGGTAGAGCACCTTCACATCCTCCGCGCCGAGCCGGATGGCGGAGCGGCAGCAGTCCATCGCGGTGAAGCCGAGGCCGAGGACGATCACATTCCGGCCGATGCGCGGCGTCTTCTGCCAATCCGCGATGTGCAGGTCCTCCAGCCACGTCAGACCGTACTCGACGCCCTCCAGTTCCTCACCAGGGATGCCGAGGCCGACCGGCACCTGACAGCCCGCCGCGATCAGCACCGCGTCGTTGTTCGCCATCAGGTCGGCGATCATGATGTCCTTGCCGATGGCGGTGTCCAGGTGGATATCGACGCCGAGATCGGCGACGAGGTTCACCTCGTCCTGGATGATGTTGCGCGGCAAGCGCCACTCCGGCACGCCGCCCCAGTACATGCCACCGGGCACGGGCAGCGCGTCGTACACCGTCACGTTGTGGCCCTTGCGGGCGATGCCGCGCGCGGCGGTGATCCCCGCCGCGCCCGCGCCGATGATGGCGACGGACTTGCCCGTGGCGGGTGCGGGGCGCTCGTGCCGGGTCGCGTCCCGGTTGTCGGAGGCGACACGCTTCAGCCAGCAGATGGCGATTGGCTCGTCGATCACTCCACGGCGGCAGGCGGACTCGCAGGGCCGGGCGCAGACGCGACCGAGACAGCCGGGGAAGACATTCGACTCGCGGTTCAGCTCGAACGAGTTGGCATACTCCTCGTCCGCGATGAAGGCGATGTAGCGCGAGATGTCAGTATGCGCCGGGCACGCCGCCGCGCAGGGGATATTGTCCGAGAACCACGCCCCGTCGCCGGTGACGAGGTTGTACTTCTTGCCGGAGCGCATGACGTAGTTGACTTCCATGCGTGGGTCCACGAACGCGAGAAGGCGCAGCCGACGCCCGACCTCGACCTCATCCTCGACCTGCGCGGCGGCGGCGACGGCAGCGGCGGTGCTGTGCGTCTGATCCGAGGTGAAGGCGGGCATGACGCCGAGGGTGAAATCCTGCGCGCCCGTCTTCGGCGTCGGGGAACTGGGCACGATGCCATCACGCCGGGTGTAGCCCGTCTCGCGCGTCGCGGAGTCGGTCACGCCGACCGTCGCCCAGTTCGGGGTGTCCACATACTGCGGGCGGACCTCCTGCTGGTCCTGCGGGACGCCGACGCTCGCGTAGCGCGTGTGCCGCTGCGTGCGCGCGTCTGCCGCCACCGCGTTCGGCGGCGTGAAGGCCTCGAACGAGTCCTCGGAGCCGCAGACGGGGCAGAGGCCGGGGTGCCTGGATTCCTGTGTCGTATAGCCGCAAACTTTACATCGCCACATGCGCGGGGAACCTCCACGTTGAGGACCGAGGACTGAGTTCGGGGTGCGGCGTTCACCGTTTCGATGACCGAGTGAACTCCGTACTGCGTACCGTCTCCTGCCCGCTGCCTACCATTCTCACTCTCGTATTGTATTCCCCGTCACAAAGGGCGTCAACGCGCCAGAGAAGCGAGAAACCAGAATCCGGAGGCCAGTGTGGCATCGAACGCTGACCACCGAGTGCCGGGAACAAAGGGAGAGGGCCAAACCTTGCGGCTCGGCCCTCTCATGTCGTGTTGCTTCCTGCCCAGAGGTCAGCCGGTCATTGCTCGCTACGCGAACTTGTTGAGGTACTTGTTCAGCCGGTCGGTCAGGTCGGACTGCTGGACATCGATGTAGGGGTCGTTGATGTAGTCGCCCGGCGGCTCCACCGGCTCGCCCTCGTAGAAGACGCCGAGGGAGAGTTTCTCCTCCGTCATCGCGAGTTGGATGGCGGCCTCGCGGTTCGAGGGGTCGTGGCCCTCCGGCATCGGCTGCGTGATCTCCTTGTACGTCTTGTACGTGTCGTGGAACGTCACGCAGGGGGACATCACCTGGATAATCGAGAAGCCCTTGTGCTCGATGGCGCGCTGGAAGATCTTGTTCATCACCTGCCGCTGTGCGGAGAAGGCGCGCGCGACGAACGACGCGCCGAACATCAGCGCGTAGCCGATCGGGTTGATCGGCAGGTCGTGCGAGCCGTACGGGGTGGACTTCGTGCGCATCGTCTGCGGCGAGGTGGGGGAGATCTGCCCCTTCGTCAGGCCGTAGATCTGGTTGTCCATCACGATCGCCGTGATATCGAGGTTGCGGCGTGCGGCGTGCGGCAGATGGCCCGCGCCGATGGAGAAGTAGTCGCCGTCGCCGCCGAACGCGACGACCGTCTGATCCGGGCGGGCCATCTTGACGCCCGTCGCCACGGGGAGCGAGCGGCCGTGCACGCCGTGGAAGCCGTAGGCGTCCACGAAGCCGGGGAAGCGGCTGGAGCAGCCGATACCGGAGACGACGGAGAGGTTATCCTTGTCGATGTCCATCGCGACGAGCGCCTCGTAGAACGCGGCGAGCACGCCGAAGTCGCCGCACCCCGCGCACCAGATCGGGCGCAGGCTGGAGCGGTAATGGGCGACCGTTTTCGGTTCCTGTCCCTGGGTGGGGGTCGTTGTCGTGACCATTGTTCCTCCTGAGTAGCGCGTAGCGAGTAATGAGTAACGAGCGGTATGGAACGAGAATAGGGGGTCGCGTTTGTGCCCCTCTCGTTCCTCGCTACGTGCTACTCGTTACTGCCTCCTTGATGACATTCTCGATTTCCGCCGCCGTGAATGGCAGGCCGGTGTACTTGTGCACCTCGATCATCCGGTCACGGTCACCACCGAACTCCGCGCGCAGGACGCGCGCGAACTGGCCGCTGTAGTTCACTTCCGGGATGATGATTTTCTTCGCCTTGGCCATCGCCTCGCCGATGCTCGGTGCGAGCGGCCAGAGCAGGAGCGGCACGAGGACGCCAACGGAGTGGCCCTCCTCGAGGGCGCGCTCGGCGGCCTCGAGGGCCGGGCCGGCGACGCTGCCCCACGCGATGACGAGCACATCGGGATCATCCGGGCCGTAGCGGCGGACAACCGTCTCGCCGACATCGTTGAGCGCGGTCTGGAGCTTGCGGAACCGCTTGTTCGTCATCACCGTGTGGTATTCCGGCGTGTAGTTCGGGTCCGCGAGTTGGTCGTGCTCGATGCCGGTCGAGACGTAGCGCGCATCGCCGCGCATACCAGGGATGGACATCGGCGAGATGCCGCTCTCGGTGATCGCGTAGCGCTGGTACTTCTCCGGACCGGGGACGCGGTCGATGCCGACGTGCGTCAGATCGACGCCGTAGGAGAGGAGCGCTGTCTCGTTGCGGATGTAGACGGGGTCGCCACTCGGGTCGTCCTCGACCTCGTTGCGGTTGCCCTCGCTCTCCTCGGTCGCGCCGTTCAAGCTTCCATTTGGGCTGCTGTGCCCGTTGCGACCAATCAGGGCGGCGTGCTCCGCCGCGTTCTCCGGTGTGATACGGTCCCAGACTTCCACATTCTCGATGTCGGGGCGCGCGATGCATTCCGTCCGGCTGGAGAGCGACTGGTCGGAGAGCAGCAGCACCGGCATCTGATACCGCTCGGAGAGGTTGAAGGCGAGGATGGTTGCGGAGAAGCAGTCCGCCACGTCGGTCGGAGCGATCACCATGCGCGGCGTGTCGCCGTGCGCGCCGTAGATGGCGAGGTTAAGGTCGCTCTGCTCGGTCTTCGTCGGCAAACCAGTGCTCGGGCCACCGCGTTGCGCGTCCACGACGACGACGGGAATTTCCGCCATCGAGGCAAGGCCGAGCGCCTCGGTCATCAGCGAGAGGCCGGGGCCTGCGGTCGCCGTCATCGACTTGACGCCCGCCCACGATGCGCCGAGGCAGGCATTGATCGAGGCAATTTCGTCCTCACCCTGGAGGAGCGCGCCGCCGATTGCGGGCAGCTCCAGCGCGAGTTTCTCCATGATGTCGGAGGCCGGGGTGATCGGGTAGCCGCCGTAGAATCGGCAGCCCGCCCGCAGCGCGCCCGCCACGATGGCGTCGTTGCCGTTCATGATGAGGCGGTCGTTCGCGACGCGCTCGGAGGGGAAGGAGAAACCAAAACGATCGGCCTTCATCAGCGTGTCGGCGTAGTCGTAGCCGGCGTTGAAGGAGTCGAGGTTGCCCTGCAGGAGTTCGGCGCGCTTGCCGAGCTTCTTGCGGATCGTCTCCTGCGCGACTTCCTTATCCAGCCCAAAGAGCTTGGAGAGGGCGCCAATGATGACGATGTTCTTGCCGCGCTTCGCCCCGGCCTTGTTCGCCAGTTCGACGGCGGGCACCTCGTACTTCGTGCCCATAAACCACGACGGGGGCTGGTACTCGGAGGGGTCGAAGACGAGAACGCCATCGGCGCGCAGGTCATTGTGGTGGAGCGTCCACGCCTCCTTGTTGAGCGTCACGAGCACGTCCACCTGGTCGCCGACCGAGAGGACGGGCGTGGTGTTCGTGTGCAACTGGAAGAGCACCGGGCCACCGCGAATCTCCGCCGGGAAGGTGCGGAAGGTGTGCACCCACGCCCCGTGGTCCGCCGCGACCGCCGTGATGATGTCCCCGATGGTCACCATGCCATCGCCGGACTCACCGCCGATCCTCAGGACAAAATCTGTCGCCGTCGTCGTACTCATGCCGCTCCTTGTCTCCTCGCCGTGCCAGTACGGATGTACACACGATCTTCGATGTGCCAATCACCATGCCAACAAAAAACGGGCGACACGAGGTCGGCCCGTATAGCCCTACACGAAGAGAATCATCTGTTGATGCTGAGGACGCATCGCTGCCTACCCTCGGAGGACGGTGAACCCACGCCATATCGCTGCGCACATCGTACCATCCGCCGTGCACCTGCACAACGCAAGGGAAGGAAATTCCCACCGTTTCTCCGCTATTTGATAGAATAAACCTATAGATAGGAGAGGGGCACGCTATGTGAACAATAATCCGGTGTTGTGGGTTGTGTCACTATGTCCTCGCGCGGCAGTTGCCGACGATAATCGCTCCGCAGCGACAGGTAACAAGGGAGAGATGTGTGGGGCAGTTGCCGCAGATTTTCCTCAACATCCTGATCCCGGTCTTTGCGCTGGTGCTGATCGGGTACATCGCCGGGCCGCGCCTCGGCCTCGAAGCGCGCACGCTCTCGCGCGTGGCGTACTTCCTGCTCGTGCCCGCGTTCAACTTCAACATCCTGAGCACGGCGCAGATCGACCTCGGCGTCGCGCGGCGGATGATCGTCTACATCACGATTGTCGAGGTGGCGTGCGCGCTGGCGGCGCTGGTCGTGGCGCGGCTGCTCCGGCGCTCGCCGGAGATGACGGGCGCGTACATTCTGATCGCGGTCTTCCCCAACGTCGGCAACTTCGGGCTGCCGATCGTGCAGTTCGCCTTCGGGCCGGACGCGCTGGTTGCCGCGACGATCTACTTCGTCGCGATCAATCTCATCTCGTTCGTCATCGGGGTCGCCGCCGCGAACTGGCACCGGGGCAGTAATCTGCGGACGATGGTTGCCGTCTTCAAGACGCCCGCGCTCCTCGCCGTCCCGCCCGCGCTACTCTTCAATCTGACCGGCACGCCCCCGCCGCGCGCCGTCGCACGGCCCATCGCGCTGCTCGCGGGGGCGATGATCCCCGTCATGCTGATCGCGCTCGGCGCGCAACTGGCGCAGGCGGGCATCCCCCGACTCGATGGTGACATGATCGGTGCGAGCGTCATGCGGTTGCTCGGTGGCCCGGCACTGGCGGCGCTGGTCGCCGTGCCGCTCCATCTGACCGGGCTGCCGCGGGACGCGGGGGTGCTGCAGGCGGCGATGCCGGCGGCGGTACTTGCCTCGATCATCGCCTTCGAGCACAATCTGCTGCCAACCTTCGTCACCGCGACCGTGCTCTTCTCGACGCTAGCGAGCATCGTCACGCTCGCGGTGGTGCTGGCAATCCTCTAACGGGATGCCGGGAAGAGAGGGCTGCAACACGGAGGGCACGGAGACCACAGAGCGCATAGAGAAGGGGGAATGCTATTTGGATTCTCTCCGTGCCCTCTGTGTTGCGTTTTCTCTCGGCGTTCCTGGCAGCATTTCCTCATGCAGTCAGGATGGGCCGAGACTCTGCCTCAGCCGCGTCCCGCACAACCTCCCGACCGGTCGCGAGCCAGACGATCAGCCGCACCACGGCGAAAGCGCAGCAGGCGATGCCGAGCGGGACGTGGAGCGCGGGCGCGATGAATGCGAGCACGAAGACGACGACCAGGCCGCCCGCCTCCCAGAGCGAGAGGTGCATGTTCAGCACGAATGTCAGCGCGAGCGCGGAGAGTGCGGCAGTCAGGAAGACTTCCTCCGTCTGCCGCACGTCCATCGGCAATGAGCGGAACGCGCGCGCGCCGATACTGTAGGCGATGGGCAGCGAACTGATGAGCAGCGTCCACTGATTGACGGTCGAGGAGACGAGCGCGCCGAGGGCCATCCGTGCCTCGCCCCGCCACGTCCAGAGGGCAACGATGACGAACTCCGGCGCCTCGGACGCGAGCGGCGCGAGCCACTGGACGAGCAGAAACTCGTCGATGCCGAGTGATGTGCCCGTCTCGACGAGCGCCTCGCCGAACTTCTCCGCGACGAGTAGCACCGCGACGAGCGCCCAGCACATAAGCGCCGCCACCACGAGGCGGCGCTTCGCCTTCGGCAGGCCACCGATCAGCGCGGCGGGGCCGATCAGCGACGGCTCCTCGGAAGGCGCGCGGGCCGCGAGCGCTATGTAGACGAGGAAGATGCCGATGAGTACGACCGCGTCGTAGAGCGCGATCGCGCCGCGCAACGGGATGGTGAGGCCGTAGAGCGTCGCCGCGCCGAGGCAGATCAGGCCGGGGCGGTTGCTCGCCTGCGCGAGGCTGACGCCGTTCCGTCGCCGCGCGAGGAAGAAGAGCAGCACGACGAGCGGCCATGCAACGCCGATCAGCAGGCGGTTCGCGCCCGTCATGTTCGCGACGGCGTACGCCTCGTAGGTGCGATCCGTCGCGGCGCGGTACGCGAACGAGACATCGACGGCGTATTCCGGCAGTATGGCGATGAGCGCGAGGATCGAGAGCGCGAACGCTTGGGAGAGGTCGTGCTGGATCGCCTCGGTCGTCCACGCGAGCAGAAACGCCGCGCCGAGCACCGCCCCGCCGAAGACCACCGCCGCCACCGACGGCGCGAGATGAACGCCCGACAGGCTCACGGCCACACCGGGGAGGGTTGCAATGAACGCGAGAACGAGGGGAAACGCGGCGGAATGGGTCTTCATGCATCCTCCGAACCCGCGACGCCCGCGTGATGACCGTCATCCACGTCGCCGCGCAATGCAGCCAGTGGATGTCTCGCCACGCTCGATGCGGGTGAGGCCGGGGCGGTAACGCCCGTATTGACGGCCACACCACCGGATCACGCCGGTCGGCTACTCCCATTCCGCTCACTACGTACGCACATCCCGTGCCTCGGTTGCGGTTTCGCCGCCGCACCGCTAGGATAGCGATGAGTACTGAGTACTGCGTACTGAGTACTGAGTGTCGTGTGGCGCAACCCATATACTGCAATTGGGTCTATGCACGAAAAAGATTGGAAACGATGGACACTCAGTACTCTGTACTCAGTACTCGTCACTCCGCGATGCGTTTACCGCGCTTCTGGGCGGTGATTCGGCGGCGATGGTCGGTGCTCGTGCTGCTGCCGCTGATCGCACTCGGGCTTGCCGCGAACAACTACCTCCACGCGACGAAGACGTATACCGCGTCCGGCGGGGCGACAATTACCAGCACCGCGCCGGAAGCGACGAACCCGCAGGGGTTCGACAACTACTACCGCACGCTGACCAGCGAGGCGGCCTCGGATGATCTGACGCGCGTCGTCCTGGGGAGCCGCTTCGCGGGGGATGTCGCGAAGCGGCTTCAGGCGAAGGGACAGAATGACTCGGCTGAGATGGTGCAACGCGCGCTTTCCTCGACCCGCGTGCATCGCGTGATCACCATCAATGCCGCGACGAATGATGAGAAGCACTCCGTCATCATCGCGCAGACCGCGCTCGAAGAACTCGTCGCGAGCGCGCCGTCATCTTTGCCGAACCGCCCGGTGGAAGCATCCATCGTTGACTTTCCCACCACTGCGCGCGCGAGTTCGTTGAAGACGGGCGTCCTCGCGGCGGGCATGGTCCTCGCGGCGGTGATCGCGGCGGCGGTGATTGCGCTCCTTGTCGATCTCTTCGACACGCGGCTGCACGACCGGCGGGATGTCGAGGATCAGTTGGGGCAGCCTGTGGTCGGCGTCATCCCTCGGCGCGGCGCGCGCGCGGAGCGAGCCGCCTGATGCGCCCCGAATTTTACCTGCGCGTGCTGCGGCGCGGCTGGTGGGTGATTCTCATCGCCGCGCTCGTCGCGGGTCTCATCGGTTATGCGTCGCAAGCAGGGAAGCCGAAGACGTACGAGGCGAGCACGCGCCTCGTCGTCTCCGCCTTTCCGAACGATTACTTCTACGACCAGTTCACCGCGAACTGGACGCAGGCGTTGGAGCCGTATGTCCACAATCCGAATGCGGTCCAGTCCGCCGCCGACAAGGGGTACTTGCAGCCGGGCGATGCCCCGGCCGCGTACAACGCGGTGACACGGAGCAACCGCGATAACCGGACGGTGACGATCGCCGTGACGGACAGCGACCCCGCCCGCGCGGCGCGCATCGTCGGCGCGCTCACCCGCGTTGCGGTCGAGAAGAACAGGGAAGACGGCGCCGCGTATGAGGAGGCAGATCGGCGCGTGAACGCGACCTCGCAGAACGCGCGAATCACGGCGCGCCTTATCATCACGAGCCTCGACTGCGCCGCGCCGTCCGGGGGCCTGACGAGTACCGGCGTGCTGCCGAACTGCCCGTCACCGCCCGCCACGCCGAACGGCCCGCGCGTGAAGGTGACAGCGCTCGCGGGGCTGGTGCTCGGCGGGGTGCTCGGGCTGATGGCCGCCGCCGCCGCCGCCGCGCTGGACGATTCGCTCAAGGGGCGGGACGATGTGCAACGCTACCTGCGCCTGCCCGTCGTCGCCGTCATCCCACGCCGCCGTGCGCCGGGCAAAGCACGGTAGCGTGGGGAATGAAAATGATTGAACCACAGAGGCACAGAGAACACAGAGACGGGAAAAGAGGACGAGTATCCCCTCCGATTTGCTCGATGCGTTCTCTGTGTTCTCTGTGTCTCTGTGGTAAAGAGGTTTCGACGATGGGGGGAAGAGATGCGTGAGATAGTCGAGTCGAAGGCGGGCGCGGGGAGCGCGGTGGCGCCGGGCGCTTCGCTCGCGGGACGGCTCGTGATGCTCGGGGAGCCGAATGGGGCCGCTGCGGAGGCGTACCGCGAATTGCGGACGAATCTGCGCTTCGCCCCCCGCGCTGGCGGAGAGGGGGGGCACATCTATCTGCTCGCGGACGCGGGCGGCGTCGGGGAGCACGCGACCGTCGTTGCGAACCTCGGTGTCGCCTGCGCACTGGCGGGCGATCGCGTCATCCTCGTCGATGCGAACCTGCGCCAATCGCCCGGTGCCGAGAGTCTGAGCGCCCTCTTCGGGCAGGGGGAAGCGACGGAGGGGATTACGTCCGTGATTCGCGGGCCGGAGGACGACCGGAAAGTTGTCCTCCCACTCGTGGAGACGGGCGTGCCCGATCTGCTCCTGCTCCCGGCGGGCGGGCGCGGCGCGAACCCGGCGGACCTCCTCGGTGCGGACGCCTTCGCGGTCGTGCTCACCGCCCTACGTGCGCACGCCGCTATCGTCATCATCGACGCGCCGCCGGTGGCGGAGGGCGCGGACAGCCGGGCGATCGCGGCGCGCGTCGATGGCGTGCTGCTGCTCGTCGCGGAGAACCGCACCCGTCGCCCGCAGGCGCAGCAGGCGCTCGCCGCCCTCGAACAGGTGGGCGCGACCGTCCTCGGCGTCGTGCTGATGGAGGCATAACCGCCGCACACCACACAGGACGAATGGATGACTGGAGGCTGGGTTGCGCTGCTCGGTCTTCTTTGTCCGTCGGTATGCCCCCTGCGACGGGAAAGGTCGGCAAATATCCGTTCAATTATTGTGCAAACTATTGACATGGTGGCATCGCGGGTGTACATCCATCAACAAGCGGTCTCGGGTTGACATCATCGTCCTCCTTTCCCCATTGTTCGCTCTGGGGCCGCTTCTGTCCCTTCTCTTCTTCACGATGTCCCGATCATGATTAATCCGCTCGTCGTACCCCCGCCGCATCCGGTGGGGTTTTGGGCGTGTATTACGATACAAGGGGGGAGATGTGCAGGGTGCGCTCGGAGCGCACGCAATGCACGTTTCTCCGGCGGCAGGTTGGTGATGATCAACAGGAGTGACGAATGATTCTCGTAACGGGCGGCACCGGCTTTGTTGGCTCCCGAATTGTGCAGAAACTCGTCGCGGCGAGTCGCCCGGTGCGCCTGCTCGTGCGCGATGCGGAAGCGGCGAGGCGCACATATCCGACGGGCGTCGAGTTCGCACACGGCGATGTCACGGAGCTGGAGACATTGGTCGCCGCGCTCGCGGGGGTCGAGGTGGTGATCCACCTCGTCGCAATCATCCGCGAGCGCGGCGAGGGCGTGTCGTTCGAGCGAATCAACTACCGGGGAACGGTCAACATCATCGACGCGGAGAAGCGGGCGGGGGTTCGGCGGCACCTCCAGATGAGCGCGCTCGGTGCGCTGCCGGATCCGAACTTCCCGTATCACGACACGAAGTACCGCGCCGAGCAGTACGTCAAGGCGAGCGGGATGGATTGGACGATCTTCCGCCCGTCGATCATTTTCGGCCCCGGCGATCAGTTCTTCTCCACGCTCGCGGGCCTGGCGAAGTTGCCCGTGCCTGTCGTGCTGCCTGATGGCGGGACGGCGAAGTTCCAGCCCGTCTGGCTCGATGATGTCGCTGAATCATTCATTCGCGCGCTGGATGATCCCGGTGCCGTCGGCATGACGTACGAACTCGGTGGGCCGGACATCCTCTCGTACAGGGAGATGCTCGCGATCCTGATGGAGGTGACCGGCCGTCACCGCCCGATGCTGCCGATGCCCGCCGTGTTGCTGCGGCCCGCCGCGTTCCTGTTCGATAAGGTGCTGCCGAAGCCACCGGTGACGCCGGAGCAGCTGAAGATGCTGAAGCTCGACAACAGCAGCAAGGATTCCGCGACCGCGACGCTGATCGATCGCCAGCCGAAGTCGCTGCGCGAGGGGTTGGGGTATCTGAAGGGGTGAGGGAACTCAGTTCAGCACATATCCCTTTATCCGTATGAACTACCGTTTCCGACGTACATGTAGGGGGAAAACGGTGCGGAATCGGGCATCGCGCAGGGCACAGTGCGCGGCGGCGTCGCCCGCGATGCCGTGGACGGCGGCTCCGGGGAAGGTTGCCGCGCTGCCGATGTACAGGCCATCGATCGGGGTACGGTAGGGCGAGAGCGTCGGGACTGGGCGGAAGATTAGTTGGTCGAGCGCGGTGCTGCCGCCGCCGACATCGCCATCGATCAGATTTCGGTTCCGCGCGGTCAGGTCAGGGGGTGTGAGGACATGCCGTGCCAGGATACGATCACGGAAGCCGGGGGCGAACCGCTCGATCTGCGCCTCGATGCGCTCCATCATCCGCTCGCGCTCCGCCGCCCAGTCCACGCCCTTGGGGACGTGCGTGTATGCCCAGGCGGTTTGCTTGCCCGCCGGGGCACGCGTTGGGTCCGCGAGCGACTGCTGGCCCGCGAGCAGGAAGGGTCGCTCCGGTAGCGACCCGGCGCGTTGCTGCCGGAGTGCATCGGTGAGATCCGCGACGGAGCCGCCGACGTGGATCGTCCCCGCCGCGCGCGCTTCGGGCGCGTCCCATGGGATCGGCGCGTCGAGCGCCCAATCGACCTTGAACGATGGCGGGCCGGGGCGGTACCGCGCGAGGCGCGCGATGTACGCGGGCGGCAATGCAGCCCCCGCCAGTCGAATCAGACCCTGCGGCGTGAGATCGCCGATCACGATGGGCGCGTGGATCGTCTCGCCACCGACGAGCGCGACGCCGCGCGTGCGGGAGCCGTCCACGAGGATGGACTCCACCGGCGCGGCGGCGCGCGTCCGACCGCCGAGGTGGTGCAGATAGTCGGCGAGGGCGTCCATGATGCCGCTCGCGCCACCCTCCGGGCTGGGCCAGCCGACCGCATGCCCGAGGAAGAGGAGGAAGAAGCCGGCAATCGCACTGCCCGCCTCCCACGGTGGCACGTCGGCGTGCATCGCCGTACCAGAGAACCACGCGGTCGAGCGATCACCCCGAAAGTGCTCCGCCGTGCAGGACTTCGCCGAGAGCAGGAGCAACCGGGCGAATTCAAGCGTGCCGTCGATGCCGAGGCGGGGAAGCAGGCGCGCTCCCCCTGCGAGTGGCGGGAAGGCGGCGAGCATCGTCGCGCGCATCGCGCGCTCGTGTTTGAGATAGGGCGCAATAAAGGCGCGCCATCGTTGCCCATCGCCGGGCGTCAGGCGGTCGAGGTTGTCCACCGTCCGGTTGAGGTCGCGGTAGAGCGCGGCGGCGTGTCCATCCAGGAAGGGATGTGCCATCGCGACGGGGGGATGAATCCAGCGCAATCCATGGCGCTCCAGCGGCATCCGTGCGAAGACGGGCGACGCCGCCGCCGCCGGGTGGACGGCGGAGAAGGTGTCGTGCCGGAAGCCGGGGAGGGTCAATTCCTCGGTCGTGACCGCGCCACCGAGCCGCGCGTGCGCCTCCAGCAAGAGCACCGATCGTCGATGCTCGGCGAGCGTAATCGCGGCGGCAAGGCCGTTCGGGCCGCTGCCGATGACGAGGGCATCGTACTGCGCCTGTACCGGGCTTCGTAGGGAAGAGCGGCTTGAGTGAGACATACATATCCCTAAAAGTCCGACAACACGTTCCGGCGTTATCACCTAGTTGGAACTCTCAACGTCGGGGGCAACATGAGACGCACCACTGCGGCGAGGAACGCGCCACTCCTCGACGCGCTCCGGGTCATTCGGCAGGCCCGTTCCCGCAACGGCGATTTCGGTGAGCGCGGAGGGTTCGTCGCCGGCGACCTTGGGCGGGAAGAGTTCATCGATGATGACGCGCGTGGCGGCGGCGAGCGGCACGGCGAGCAGGACGCCAATCACTCCCGCAATGTGCTCGCCCGCGAGGACGACGAAGATCGTCACGACGGGGTCGAGGTGCACGACGCGCCCAATGACTTGAGGCACGATGATCTGGTCCTCGATTTGCCGGATCACGAGGTACGCGATGAGGACAGCGATCATTGGGCCGACACCGACGGTGGAGAGGGCCACGAGACCGGCGATCGTCCCCGCGAGAATTGGCCCGACGAACGGCACGATCTCCAGAACGCCCGTGCCGATCGCAATTGGCAAGGCGTACGGCACCTTGAAGATGCGCAGCACGATGTACGACGCGACGGAGACGATGAGGACAAGGTACAGCTGCCCGCGCAAGTAGCGCCCGAGGACGACGTGAATGCGCGCCGCCACTGTCCGCACCTGCGGGATGCGCTCATCGGGCACGAACCGATAGAGATAGGTGACGGACTGTCGCCCGTTCAGCAGGAGGTAGAAGGTCGCGAAGAACCAGATGACGATCTTCAGGAGCACGCCGAAGGTCGTCTGCGCCACCTCGCGCACCTGCCCCGGCTGCGTCGCGCGGTCGATCTCCAGTTGCAGACGGCGGGAGACGATCGCCTTCTTCTCCGGGTAGCGCGGGTCGTCGAACGGCACGATATCGACACCCGTGCGGCGCAGGAGATCGACGATTTGCGCGTTCTTCGAGACGCGATCCAGCACCGCATCGGCGACGCTGCTGCCGGACTTGAACAGGCCGTTTTGCCCCGTCGTCTGCCGCGTCAACTCCGGCTCGACGAGGGCGATGGCGAGTGTCAGCGTGCCAATGAAGACGAGGTAGAAGAGCGCGACTACCAGCACGCGCGGCAACCGGGACATCCGCTGCGCGCGATCGACGAGCGGGCCGACGAGGTACGCGGTGGCGATCGCGAGAACAAATGGCGCCAGCAATTGGCGCGTCAGCAGAAGCAAGACGATGACGACCCCGACCACGAGCAGGTACTTCGCCCAACGATTCATGCCATCATCTCCACGCGACCTCCCACCCGAGGGCGCTCATGGTACACGAATTCAGGCACCGACGTTCCGTAAAGGCCGGGCATGTTTTCTGCCGATCCCACCAGAACGTCGAAGTTCCCTCTTTGCCCCTAATAGTTGTCGCATAAGAATACTTAAACGACAATTAGAGCGCTCCCCCGGCGCTCTCGCTCCCCCGGCTCCATTCCGTGACGCCGGTGATGAGCAGTTCCATCCCGGCGTCGAGGCTCTCTTTGCCGCCCTCGCCCCGGACGTTGACCGAGACGAGGCCGCACCCGCGCACCTTGCCGGTGCGCAGCACGACGCGGATGGCGTTCAGGGTGGCCTCCATGTCCGGGCCGTTCGGCTCGACCGTGTTGTGGTTCGGCACGTAGCGGGCGTCGAGCACATCCTCGTCGATGTGGAGGTAGAGGACATCGCACGTCGCGGCGAGGCGGTCGATGGACTGTTGGAGGCCCGCGCCGGGGCGACCCGGTTCGATGGCGGCGACGGTCACATCGGTCGCCTCAATCAGCGTGCGCTCCTTCGGGTCGAGGTTGCGCACATCAACCATCACGATGCGATCCGTCGGGATTGGCGCGTCGAGGCCTGTGATCTGTCGCCAGTGCGGGAAGGCCAGCCCCGCCGACACCGCGACGGGCATTCCGCCGATCATGCCGGAGAGCGTCGTCTTCGGGGTGTTGAAGTCACCGTGTGCATCGAACCAGACGAGGCCGATGCGGGCCGTCGCGCCGAAGGCCCGCTCGAAGCCTGCCAGCACGCCGACGAGTGCGTTGCAGTTGCTGCCGGTGACGAGCGCGTTGCCTTCGGCGCCCAGCGCTGTCGCGACCGCCGCCGCGAGGTTCGCCCCGAGATGCGCGATGTTCGTCACGGCATCCTCGCTTCGCGTCGCGGCGTCGGGCGTGGGCACCGCGACCGGGCCGGTCAGTTCGACGCCATTCTCGCGCAGCCGCTCGTACAGCCCCGCCTGCGCGAAGGCGGCGGGCGCTTCGTCGGAGCCGGATGGGGCGCCAACTGCCGGAATCGTGATCGCGCGCAAATTCATGTTCATTGCATCTCCCCTTCGGTCATCTCACGATCGTGGGTATCCAAGCCGAGCGTTTCCCACGCCGCGCGGTGTTCGGCGACGACCACGGCCCGCAGCGCATCGTCGAGAATACCGCGCTCGGTGAGCACCGTAATCTGCGACGCCGGTGTGCGGTCGAAGGTCGGGTTACGCACCGTAATGCCGGGTGGTGGGTTCGCCCAGACCTCCGCCGAATCGTTCTCCTCGCGCATGTCCTCCGGTCGGTCATATGGCGCGACCTTGATCGTGTGCGTCAGCGAGTAGACCGGGATCGCGTACTCCCTCGCCACCAGCGTGACCGTGTCTGCACCGACGACTATTGCCTCCACCTGCCGCACCCACCACCCCATCTGCCCCTCGGTGATAACGGTCACGGGGAACCTGCCACCGCAAGCATCGTCCCCAGTGCTTTGCCGTCGTTGATTTGCCTTCCCTCCAGCAGGATCACGGAGCGCAGATGATCTTTGAGGGCAAGGAATGTATTGCGTGTTGATGAGGAATTACTATAGGTGAGAATAATTTTAGGGATATGTCGTCCCGCGACGCCAGCCAACCGTGTGGCATCTGCCGCCCATCGCTCGTTCGTCGCCACGGCCTCCCCGCGGAGTGAGACATACGACGCGACCTCAGCGGCAACGGGAGAGAGATGGAGCGCGACCGCATTACCAATCGCCGCCATGCTGGGGTGTGCGGTCGCCAATACGCGCGCAACGTGGCGGACATCTACGGCAGGATCATCATCATTAACGAGTTCCGTCACGAGGTCAATCGCACGGGCGGCTATCTCCATCGCGCCATGAACGCGATCAGCCCGCAACGTTCGGGCAACATGAGCAAGGTGTGCATCGTTCACGCTTGTGATATTCCCTCCCCTGTCTCCTTGTTCGCTCAGGATGTCTGCGGGATATGTATTGCACCGTCTAATATCTTGGTGAGTGTATCATGACGGTGACTTGGTCCCATCGTTCAGGGACAGCTTTTCATACTCAGCACTCGCGTTCGGGAGGAGTAATCACCGTCATGGCCACGCCCTCACCCCTCGATGCTCGCGCGTGGCGGTATCTCGCAGCACATCGTGTCGCCCGCCTGACGACCGTCGATGCCGACGATCGCCCCTCCGTCGTGCCAATCTGCTACGCGACAGATGGCACGACGATCTACTCCGCGCTCGACGCGAAGCCGAAACGGGTCGCTCCAACTGCGCTGAAGCGTGTCCAGAATATTCTCAATCGCCCGGATGTGGCGCTCGTGGTCGATGATTACCGCGAGGATTGGGCGCAACTCTCCTATCTGCTCATCCGTGGTCGGGCAACGCTCATCACGGACGAAAGCGAGGAACACGTGCGGGCGGTCGCATTGCTGCGGGCGAAGTACCCGCAGTATCACGCGATGCCGATTGAGGACCAACCGATCATCCGCATGGTGCCACAGCACGCCCGCTTCTGGGAATCGCAGCCCAATGCGACGGACAGCGGAGGCGAGCCGGCACGACAGCTCGATTTCGCGGCGCTCGTGCGGGGCCGTCGCTCGGTGCGCGCTTTCCGGCCCGACCCAGTGCCGCGCTCACAGATCGAGCGCATCCTGGAGGCGGCGCGCTGGGCGCCCTCACCGCACGGGCGAATGCCGTGGCGCTTCGCGGTCATCACGCGCCCGGAGATCAAGGCGCGACTCGCAGACGCGATGGGCGACACCTGGCAGCAAACGCTCGCGATGGACAACGAACCGCCCGCTGTCGTCGCCAGGCGTCTCGCCAACTCGCACGACCGCATCCGCACCGCCCCCGCGCTGATCCTCCTCTGCCTCTACACGGACGATCTCGACCACTACCCGGACGCTGCGCGCCAGACGGCGGAGAGATTGATGGCGATCCAGAGCCTCGGCGCGGCGGCGCAGAACGTGCTCCTCGCGGCGTACGAGGCGGGGCTGGATGCGGGTTGGATGTGCGCCCCGCTCTTCTGCCCGGAGACCGTCCGGGCCGCGCTGGACTTGCCGGACAGCCTCGTGCCGCACGCCCTCTTCCCGCTCGGCTACGCGGCGAAGGACCCGAAGCGCCGACCGCGCCCGCCCCTCGATGAACTCGTCGTCCGCTGGGAGTGAGCATTATTATCCCCTCGCACGTCAGCCTGTCGCCGTCGAGCGGCGGGGCGTCCGGGCGCATGATGCGGTACACTCGGCGGCGGCAGCGTGACTCCGCGCGACGCTCGCGCCCGATAGCGCCGCACCAGAGCGAGGCGTCATGACGAACAGCGAAGATCCGGCGCCCTCCCAACCCCGTACCATGCGCTTCGTCGGCCTCTTTCACCCCTACGCCCGCATCCTCGGGAGTGCCCGGTATCGCCCGCTGTGGCTGGCGCAGGTGGTCTCCAATCTCGGTGACACACTCCACTATGTCGCGTTGGTCGTGCTGCTCTTCCGCCTCACCAGCTCCGGCGTCGCCCTCGCCGCCCTTGCCCTCGCGCAGATCGCCGCCACCCTCGCGGTCGGGCCGGTTGCCGGCGTACTGGTAGACCGCTACGACCGCCGAGGGGTGATGATCGCCGCCGATCTCGCCCGCGCCGCGCTCGCTGCGGTGCTCGCCTTCACGCACAATGCGCCACTGGCCATCGCGCTCGCCGTCGGCATCGCGGCGTTTGGCGTCCCATTCGGCCCGGCGGCCCGGGCGCTCCTGCCCGCGCTTGTGGAGGAGGATGCGCTGCTCGCGGCGAACACCGTCGGGTGGTCCACCGAGCAGGCGACGCAGATACTCGCCGCCGCCGGGGCGGGCGGGTTGCTGCTCGCGTTCGGCGCCACACCCGCGTTCCTCTTCAACGCGGCGACGTTCCTGTTCTCGGCTGCCATGCTGGCTCGCCTTCGGGGACGTTTCCGGCCCGCGCGCGATGGCGGGAAGCACGAGACACCGGGCGGATTCTGGGTCGATGCCCGTGATGGTCTGCGCTACGCCCGCCGCGATCTCTTCATTGGCCCGCTGCTCGTCGTGCAGGGGCTTGCCTCCTTCGCGACGGGGGGGACGGCGGCGCTCCTCGTCGTCCTCTCCGCGCGGCATCTGCGGCTGCAACCGGCGCAGTTCGCGTGGCTGCTGCTCGCCATCGGCGTCGGGGCGCTCGTTGGCCCCTTCCTTCTTCCCCGGCTCCTGGGAGCCGACCCGCGCCTCCTCTTCTGGCCGTACGTGTGGCGAGGAATCGGGGATGTCCTCCTGGGGACGCTCACCGCGCTGCCCGTCGCGCTGGTGATCCTCGTCGCCTATGGCATCGGCACCGCAACGGGTGCGGTGACCTACAGCACCGTGCTCCAGCGGCGCGTCCCCGACGCGATGCGGGGGCGGGTCTTCGCCACGCTCGATGTGGTCTGGGCAACGGGAGAAATTGCGAGCATTGGCGTGGCGGGATTCCTCTCCGACCGCGTTGGCATCGCCGCCGTCTACATCGGCGGCGGCGGCATTCTAGCACTCGCGGGCGGCATTGGCTTGCTGCGGGCCGTGCCGGGAATCGACCGACCGGAGAGCGGTCCTGGCGGCGCGGCATAAGCATTCCCGGCGCAAACCAATGGCATTCGAAGCACCAACAGACACCATATTGACAATCTTCGATATATCTGCTACGGTATGCCCAGGGAAGGAGCATCGCGCGATGGCAACGACACGCACACCGATCCCCGTGACGACGCCCGACGGCTGCTGCGGCCCCGTCGTCTCGCCGAATCTCACCGAAGGTCTGGCTGAGGAGTACGCCGGCTGGTTCAAGGCGCTCGCGGATCCGACGCGCGTTCGCATCCTCAATCTCCTCGCCCGTAACACAGAGCCGGTCTGCGTCTGCGACATCGTCGATCACTTCCCGCTCGGTCAGCCGACGATCTCCCATCACCTGAAAATCCTGCGCGATACCTGCTTCGTCCACGCCGAGCGGCGCGGTACTTTCATCTACTATTCCGTCAACCGGAAGTGTCTGAGCGAGTTCCCGCTGGCGGCACGCCGCATCATGGACGTGCAGTAGCAGTAATCGAAAGGAGGGCAGCGGACGGCCATTTCTTGTCTCGCTTTATCGAACATCGTCGATGTTGAATACGTCAGGAGGTTCACCATGAGCACGTCACAGACGAACGAGCAGATTCTCGCTGCGGTGCGCGAGCGCTATGCGAACGCCGCAAAGCGTGTCTCCGCGAGCGCATCCTGCTGCGCGCCGAGTTGTTGCGCGCCCGCATCCGAGGCAATCACAATTCCGGTTGTCAACGTCGATGCCTGCTGTGGCCAGTCATGCTGCGAGACCGAGGTCGAGACTGAGAACGTGGCGACGACGACGGACGCCTTCGGCGCGACGCTCTATCCAACCGACACACTCGCCGCCTTGCCCGCTGAGGCGGTCGCCGCGTCGCTCGGTTGCGGCAACCCGACCGCGCTCGCCGCGCTCGCACCGGGCGAGACGGTACTCGATCTCGGCTCCGGCGGTGGCATCGATGTCCTGCTTTCTGCGCGGCGCGTTGGCCCGACGGGCAAGACGTACGGCCTCGACATGACCGACGAGATGCTCGCCCTCGCCCGCCAGAATCAGCGCACAGCGGGCATCACGAATGTCGAGTTCCTCAAGGGGCAGATCGAGGCCATCCCACTCCCCGATGACGCGGTCGATGTCATCATCTCCAACTGCGTCGTCAATCTCAGCACGGACAAGGACGCCGTCCTGCGCGAGGCATACCGCGTCCTCCGGCCCGGTGGCCGCGTCGCGATCAGCGATGTCGTCATCCGGGACGCCGAGCCTGGCGAGTCGGCGATCCCCGACGCGGTGCGGCGGGATACCGAGTTATGGACTGGCTGCATCGCCGGTGCGCTTGAGGCGGGCGAGTATCGAAAGAAACTGGTTGCCGCCGGCTTCAGCGAGATCGAGATTCAGGAAGCGCACCGCTACAGCGCGGACGATATCTGCGGCAGCGAGTGCTGCGGCGCATCCGCCGACGCAGCGGCGCAGGTGACGGAAGCGGTTGCGAGCCGCTTCATCAGCGCCTTCGTCCGGGCGACGAAGCCCGAGGTGCGGGACAAGAGCGCGCGCTGAGCATACGAAAGAGCGGGAGCGCCATCCGTGCGCAGGAACGAATGGCGCTCCCGCGAATTGGTCAGAGCGCACATCGCCCGCCCGATGAGGAGCGGCATATACTGGTCAGCGTGCTACCATCCCTCCACCAAACGGGCCTTGCATACGTGCGGAATGGTATCAGGGACAGAAGGGGGAGCGCATGACGACCGCGCAGCCAACGCCTGCGCGCATCTATTACGGTTGGGTGATGCTCCTCGCTCTCGCCTTCACGCAGGTGACCTCGTGGGGCATCCTCTATTACAGCTTCTCCGTCTTCCTCAAGCCGATCCAGCGGGAGACAGGCTGGTCCACGGCGGCGATGACGGGCGCGTTCTCCGTCTCACTCCTCTGCTCCGGCGTCGCCGCACTCTTCGTCGGGCGCTGGGTGGATCGCCACGGCACGCGCGCCCTGATGACCGTCGGCTCCTGCGCGGCGGCGCTGCTCGTCCTCGCGTGGGCAACTGTCCACAACCTCGTCGCCTTCTATTGCATCTGGGCGGCGATCGGCGTCGTCAGCGCGGCCACCTTCTACGAACCGGCCTTCGCGGCCATCGCGACGTGGTTTGTGCGCCACCGGAGCCGGGCGCTCACGATTATCACCTTCATCGGCGGGTTCGCGAGCGTCATCTACATCCCACTGGAGGCGTGGCTCATCCGCGCGCACGGCTGGCGAACCGCGCTCGTCGTCCTCGCGGTGACGCTCGCCGTGCTGACGATCCCGCTCCACGCCCTTGTGCTGCGGCGACGACCCGAGGACCTCGGCCTGGAGCCGGATGGCGGCGTGGGGCCGGAGACCGCCGCGCGCGGGCGACCCGTGGCCGATGCCAGCGTCCCCGCCAAACAGGCGATTCGCAGCGCGTCGTTCCGCTGGCTGACGATGGCATTCTGCCTCACGCTCTTCGCCAATGTCGCCGTGACGGTGCACCTCATCCCCTTCCTCACCGACCACGGCTTCAGCGCGGGCTTCGCGGCGTCGGCGGCGGGCCTTGTGGGCATCATGGCGCTGCCCGGTCGGCTGATCTTCACGCCGCTCGGCGGGCGCATCCCGCGCCGCTACGTCGCCGCGAGCATCTTCGTGCTGCAGGCGCTGGCGCTCGTCGCGCTGGTGACGTTCCGCTCGACTTTCGGTGTCGTCGTCTTCGTCATCCTCTTCGGGACGGGCTTCGGCGCGCTCACCCCGGCACGGGCGTCACTCGTCGCCGAACTGTACGGGCGCAGGGAGTACGGCACGATCAGCGGCACGATGATGCTCTTCGTCACCGGGGCGCGCGCGCTCGCGCCTGTCACCGTCGGCGTACTGGTGACAGTGTTCGGGCGATACGAACCCGTCTTCTGGCTCCTCACGGTTATTTCCCTGCTGGCGGTCGCATCGGTGCTGCTCATCGAGCGCGGGGCGCATCCCGCCGCCATGCCGGAAGGCACGATGGTGCAAACATAAGCGAACAAAGAGGGAGGGAAGAACGACGATGGGAGATGTGCAGGTTCGCCCGGCGACGCTCGATGACGCGGCGGCGATTGCGGAGATCTACAATCAGGGCATCCGGGCGCGCATCGCCACCTTCGAGACGGAGGAGCGGACGCCCGAGGAGCGCCGCGCGTGGATCGCGACCCACGACGACCGCCACCCCCTGCTCGTCGCGACGATTTTTGAGGGCGGGACGGAGCGGGTCGTCGGCTGGGCCTCGACGGACGGGTACCGGACCCGCGCCTGCTACGCGGGAATCGCGGAGTTCTCTGTCTACATCCACGAGGGGTACCGGGGGCGCGGCATCGGTGTCGCCCTGCTCACCGCGCTGATCGCGGCGGCGGAGCGTGCGGGGCTGTGGAAACTCCTCTCACGCATCTTCCCGGAGAATACGGCGAGCCGCACGCTCTGCGCGAAGGTTGGCTTCCGCGAGGTCGGCGTCTACGAGAACCACGGCAAACTCGATGGCGTCTGGAAGGACACCGTGATCGTCGAACGGCTCATCCCCGCGAATCTGACGTGAGATTAAGTACGGAGTACGAGTGCTGAGCACCCGTCAGTAATACTACGCTCCCCTCGGTTCACAGTGGTAATGGAGAAGAGGAAAGCAATCTTGCAACTGGCACTCAGCGCTCAGCACTCAGCAGTCAGCACTTCCCCCTGCCCTCGGCAACAATCCTGCATCCTGATAAACTCACCGCATTTGGGCGATGCGTCAAAGGGATAGGAAGAGGGCTGACTTCGTGACTGTGCAAGGCGCCATCCTCAGTCATACATTCCATTACTTACTCACCGCCCACCCGCTGCTCGTCATCGCCGCGCTCATTTTCGTGGAGGAATTGGGCGTGCCCAGCCCGGTGCCGGGCGACTTGATGATGCTGCTCGCCGGGGTTGAGGTCGCGCAGCACCGGCAGCACCTGTGGGTCGTCCTCCTGGTGCAGGAACTGGCGACCGTCGCGGGCGCGTGCGGCCTGTACGCCTTCAGTCGCCGGGTGGGACGTCCATTTGTTGTGCGCTACGGGCACTTCGTCCACTTGACACCGGAGCGCCTGGAGCGGGTCGAGGCGCTCGTCACGAAACACGGGGCACGGTCGGTGATCGCGGGGCGGCTCATTCCGGGGTTGCGGATCATCACGCCAATTGTCGCGGGCATCCTCGGCGAGCCGTTCCTCGTCTTCCTTCCCGCCGTCGCCTTCGGCGGTTTCCTCTACGTCCTCGCGCTGACGCTCGTCGGGGTGTTTGTTGGCCCGGCGGCGCTCGACGTCTTCGAGCGGCTCTCGCTGCCGGTCGTGGCCCTCTGCTCGTTCGCGGCGCTCGGCGTGCTGCTCTTCGTTGTGCGCAAGGGGCGGGAGACGCTGCGCAAGGAGCGGGGTCTATCCCTCGGCGTGATCGCGGGCATCGCCGCCCTGCTCGCCACAAACGGCATCATCGACCTCCTCCGCTTCGGCTTCCGCACGTTCGGTGGCGCGACCGTCCTCACATCGACGGCGGTGGGGAGCGGCTGGCGGCTGCTGCTCGGCTGGCCGGTCTTCCTGATCGTGGCGAGCGCCATCGGCGCGGCCTACCACGCCTTCGACTGGCACCGGTTGCCGGCACTCGCGCGCGTCGCGGTGCTTGCCGCGCCGCCCCTCGTCATCACGGCGCTCGTGCTCTATCCCTTCCTCGAAGGGGCCGGCCCGCGCCTGAACCGTCAGCGGGACGAGGTGCTGCTCGGGGTGGAAATTCTCCGTTGGGTGGCATTCGCGCTCGCGCTGAACGCGGTGATGCCACCACCAACCCCCGACGGCCCCACCAAACGCAGATGGATGCCGTTCCAGCGGAAGCGCCGGACCCCGTCGCATGAACTGACCCGGTGATGTTCGGGGTCGTCAGGAACGCCGCCATCGTTGGTGTCACATCCGCGCGACGGGAATATGGTACAAATGTCCGCGCGTCCGGGAGGATACGGCGGTGCGAGGGATGCGTGGTGAGAGGGGACGGTTCGCGCAATGCTGGTGGTGATGCAGCGGGGATGTTCTTCGTCCGTGACGGAAGCGGTCTGCAACGCGGTGCGAGCGGCGGGGTGTGACCCCGAAACGCTCGCCGACGCGGGACAGACCGTGATCGACGTGACGGGAGAGGCCCCCGCCGATCTGGCGGAGACCATTGGGGCAATGTCCGGCGTGGCGGTCGTCCTCCGCCGCGATGCAACACGCCCATTGAAGACCCGCGACCTGCGTATCGAGAGCATCCGGCCGCTCGTGCCCCCGGCAATCCTGCTCGAAGAACTCCCGCTCGCCGCCGAGGGGGCGGCGGTCGTGAGCCGCGCGCGGGAGGACGTGAGCCGCATCCTGCGCGGCGAGGATGACCGCCTGATCGTGATTGTCGGCCCGTGCTCCGTCCACGATTGCGACGCCGCGCTCGACTACGCCCGGCTGCTGAAACCCGTCGCGGACGAACTCGCCAAAGACCTCCGTATTGTCATGCGTGTCTACTTCGAGAAGCCGCGCACGACCGTCGGCTGGAAGGGGCTGATTAACGACCCCCGGCTCGACGGCAGTTTCGCGGTCAACGACGGCCTGCACCTCGCCCGCCGTCTGCTGCTCGATCTCGCGGCCTTCGGGATGCCCGCCGGGTGCGAGTTCCTCGATCCGATCCTGCCGCAATTCTTCGCCGATGTCGTGACCTGGGGCGCGATTGGCGCGCGCACCACCGAGAGCCAGGTACACCGCGAACTCGCCTCCGGCCTCTCGATGCCGGTCGGGTTCAAGAATGGCACAGGCGGCGGCGTGCAGATGGCGATCGACGCCGTCCACGCCGCCGCGTACCCCCACCGCTTCATCGGCGTCACCGAGCAGGGACTCGCCGCGATCGTGGCGACGGACGGCAACGCGGACTGCCACGTCATCCTGCGTGGTGGGCGGAGCGGCTCCAATTACGACGTCTCCGGCGTCCAGCTGACATTGGAGAGCCTTCGGAAGGCGGGCCTCCAGCCGCGCGTGATGATCGACGCGAGCCACGGCAACAGCGACAAGGACTACCGTCGGCAGCTGGTCTCGGCGGGTGCGGTCGCCGCGCAGGTCGCGGCGGGCGCGGCGGGCATCATCGGCGTGATGATGGAGAGTTTCCTCGTCGATGGTCGGCAGGATTTGGTTGATCGATCACGCCTCGTCCACGGCCAGAGCATCACCGACGCCTGCATGGGCTGGGAGATGACCGTGCCCGTCCTCCATGATCTCGCGGCGGCGGTGCGGGCGCGGCGGGGAAAAGTAGACGGTAGACGGTAGACAGTGGGGAGGATCGCCGCGAGGTCGTGGCCCGTTCCCTGCACTCAACACTCAGCACTCAATACTACTCTCTGTCTACCGTCTACTGTCTACTACCAGGAGTGCACAATGGATCAGCCCACCTTCGAAGCCCTCTTCGGTACGTTCCGGCAGCAGTGCAGCGCGGAGAACAATTTGCCCGATCTGACCGTCTCCTCCGGGCGACCGGATGCGCCGATTGTCGTGCTGATCCACGGTATCGGCGGCAATGCGCAGCATTGGGCGGATCCGGTTGGCCTGAACCCGAACGACACCTGGCTCTTCAACCTCGACGCCGACCCGGATCATCACAACACCGGCCTCGGCGCGTCCCCGCCGTATCAGGCGGGCAGCGTGACGGCGTGGTGTGACCTGCTGCGCAACGAGCAGATCAGTTACGTCACGTGGAGCCAGTCCCAGCCGTCCGACCTGATCCAGTCCGCCGTGCAGGAGACGGTCGCCGTGCTGACGAGCATCGAGCAGCGCATCTTCCCGGCGCTGGCGCAGGACGTGGCGGCGAACGGCGGCGTGATGCCGCCGCTGATCCTCCTGTGCCACAGCCGGGGCGGCCTCGTCGCACGGAACGCGCTCAAGCAGTTGGGCAGCGCGGGGGTGCCGGACTTGCGCAAGGTCATCACCCTCTGCACGCCGCATCACGGCAGCTACATGCCCCGCCTCGCGGACGAGTACAACCGCGCCCTCGGCACCACCATCGATTTCAGCAGCCTCGGCCACGCGCTGCCCGGCCCGATCCGCCATCTCGTCGAGCACACGATCGACCCGATCCTGGCGGACCTCGCCAACCGCGTGCGCGAGGCGATGCTCCACTCCTTCGGCGCGCTGGCGCAGGGGCCGGGCTTCGACGAACTCGACCCGCAGAGCGCGATGCTGCAAACGCTGGCGGACGGCGAGCAACCGCTGCCCGGCGTGCGGTACTACGGCTTCGGCGGGTCGAACCCCACCTTCGTCAATTTCTTCCTCGTCGAGGCCGGGCACGCCTTCCACCTGCTCGCGACGATGAGCGCCTTCCTCGTCGAGCAGATCGCGCGCATCCCGGCGGTAGCGGAGCGCTTCGGCGGGCTGGCGGAGATCGACCGGGGCGACTCGGCGGTGGGGCCGGACAGCAGCAAGTGGCCGGACGCCTTCGGCGCGCCGCATCAGGTCTTCCACGTCAACCACATGCAGGCGCTGATCGACCCATCGCTGCAACAGGCTGCGCTCCAAGCGATCCGGGAGTAAACCGGAGGGGAATCGGGGACAACCACAGAGGACATAGAGGAGATAATGAGAAGGAAGAGAACAGTCAATTTCTCTGTGTTTCCCTCATTCCCCTCTCCGTGCTCTTTATGCCTCTGTGGTTCATCCCCGGTTTCCGTCGCCCCTCAGTCGCCGGGGAGGGACATCGCGTAGCCGCCGGTGACGAGAAGCGTCTGGCCGGTGGTATACTCGCTCTCCGGCAGGCAGAAAAAGCGCACGGCGGCGGCGATATCCTCCGCTTTGCCAACGCGCCCCAAGGGGATGAATCGCTCCGCCTGATCGCGCCAGCGCTCCTCATTGCGCGGGGTGCCAGGGCGGTCCATCATCATGCCGGGTGCGACGCAGTTGACGGAGATGCCGTACGGCCCGAGTTCGTACGCCATGTTGCGCGTCGTCGCCTCGATGGCCGCCTTCGCCCCGTTGTAGACGAGCGCGTCCCGGTGGTTGTAGTGCGCGCCGATGGTCGAGATGTTGACGATGCGGCCATGGATGCCGCGCGCCATCATGTGTCGCGCTGCGTGCTGACTGAGGGCGAACGTCGCCCGCCAGTTCGCGCTCATCATCCACTCCGCGTCTGCGGCAGGGACATCCCAGAAGTTGCCCCGCCGCCCACGCGAGCCGCCCGCGTTGTTGACGAGGCTGTTGAGGTGCGGCAACTGCGCGAGTGTCGTCGTCGCGAGCCGTTCCGTCTCATCAAGGCGCGAGAGGTCCGCCGCCATGCCCCACGCCTCGACGCCGTGCCGTTGCATGATCGCGACGGCGGGCTGAATGAGGTCCTCCTCCATGCCGTGCACGACGATGTTCGCGCCCTCGTGCGCGAGCCACGCCGCCATTGTCTGCCCGAGTCCCTTCGTGCTCCCCGTGACGAGTGCCCATTTCCCCGCCAGCCGTCCCCGGACGTTGCGTGTTCCATCATCGAACCCTCCCCTGTACGTGTCGCACGGTCATGGGCCGCTCCGAGCGATTACGGCAATTGGTCACCGAAGCGCTGGATGACGACGAAGAGTGCACCCATCAATACGAGGAAGATGCCGAGCGCGATGAAGACGACGCTGACGCCGTAGAGGAAGCAGCCGGTCGCGATGCGGGCATCATGCGGATTGTGCGGGTCATAAGCGACCGTGGCGGGCCGCCCGACGCGAAAGGGTGACGGCCGCGCACCGACCGCCGACTCGAAGACGATCTCCTCCCCCGCCGCCGTCTGGAAGCGCACAACGGGAAAGAGCAGTGTGCTCGGGCCCTCGGTCGAGGCGCTTTCGCGCTCCTGGAGCGCGAGAACGGTGCCGACCGCCCGCGCCGCCCGCGCGATAAATCGCCGCTGCTGAACGATCCGCACGATCCCAGTGCCGGCGAACAGCACCCCAAAAGCGATGAAGAGCAGCCCACCCTGCCCAAACGAATCGATAGTGATCGCAATCATTGTTGCAAACTCATCACTCAGCATTCAGCACTCGTGCGGCGTTACCGGCGTTCGCCAGAGAAAACAGGGGATGTGTCAATCGGTAACGGCATAGTCTGTGTTCTGCTTCCCCATCACCAATCGGGCGAGATTCATCCCTTCGGCGACTGTCTCCGTGATTTCGCCGGTGGATGTGGAGCGGAAAAGCCCCCCACGTCTCGACTGCTCGCTCGCCGTATTTGCTCACCGTTGCCGCGACGACCGCCAGCGCATCGGAAACTGCGGAATAGGTATTGACTCGTACGTCCTAACGCCTCCGTCGCTCATGTCGAGACGCCGATTGCCCAACGTGCAAGAACGGGATTGCCCGTGATTCCCTAGTTCTTGCTCTGGTTCCGTACCGCCGCGAGAAAATACCACAACTGAATAACTGTGCCCCGATCATCCACATCATACACCCGCGCCAATCCTTCCTAAACGAGCAACGAGGAGAAGTCAGGCCAGAAACCGGGTGCAAGAATCGGAGAGAGGGTCCGCCGATTTTTCGCATCTGGCTTCTCGTCTCAACCCTCAGTACTCGTCTAGTGCGTCAGTGGGATTGATCGTCACCATTCACGCATGCCGCGTGCCGCCGAGGAGCGGCATGCGGTGCACGCCGCTGACCCACCGACCGCGTGGCGCCGCAGTGCGTTCTGCAACGGTCAGCGGACGGAGCGGGTCGTTCGGGGAACGGGGCATGGGCAGCCCCCGGCGAGTCGGGGGACGCGCGCCGCCCGATGCCCGCACCCTGAAACCGGAACGGCACCCTTCAACACAACTGACCCAGGAGCAGGGCACGGCCCTCAGGCCGGTTGCAGCGCGCCCCGTTCGTCGGCCTCAGCCTCCCGCCGCGCGGTCTGCGCGACACGGACGCGGCGCGGCCAGTACGAGAGGAAGAGTAGCATCGCACCGCCGTACGCGACGATGTAGAAGAGGTGCACCGGCGCGTAACCGAAGCGCACGATGACGCTCCCCGCGAGCCACGATGAGAGCGCCATGCCAGCGTTCCACGCCGCCGACCGCATCCCGAAGAGCGAGACGCGGTTGCGCGGGTCGATGACGTTACCGATCGTGCTCGACTCAATGGGCCACGAGAGGCTGACACCGATCATCCGCATCGCGTAGAACGCCGCCCCGAACGGCGCGCCGGAGAAGCCAAGACCAATCACCAGTGCGAGCGGCACCGCGATTGTCCGCAGGACCGCGACCGCTTGCAAGGGCGGCAACCGGCGCGCGATGAGCGGCGCGCCGAGCGACACCACGCCCCCGACGAGCGAACTGATCGCGAAGAGCCCGCCCACAGCCTCCGGCGATGCGCCGAGCGAGACGAGGTAGACATTGTAGAAGGGCAGCAGCGCGCCCGTGCCGAGCGCCATGCAGCCGCCGACGAGCGCGAACGCCGTGTTGTCGCGGCGGGAGGCGCGTCGCTCCCCCGGCGTGAGTGGCGTCCGCGCGCTGCGGTTCGGCGCGTCCGGCTGCTCGCGCGCCGTCCGCAGGAGAGCGAGTGGCACAAGGCTGCCCATCGTCAGCGCGATGCTCACCGCCATCGTGATGCGGAAGTTCATGATCGTGTTGCCGCCGAGCAACCCCGGCAACGCGCCGCCGAGAAATGCCCCCGCCGATGTGGAGAGGGAGATGGACGCGAAGACGAACGCCTGCGCCTGCGTCCGGCGCTCCGGCGGGATGAGCGTGAAGACGTACGGCGTGGAGGGGACGGTCATGCCGGCGTTCGCCAGCCCGAAGCAGAAGGCGATGCCGAGGAGCGCGAATGGCGTCGTCACGAGGATTTGCAGCGACGCGAAGACCGCGAAGAGGAAGACGCCGCCGATCAGGATCGCCCGCGCGCCGATGCGCCGGCTCAGCGGCCCGACGATCAGCGCGCCCGCCGCCCATGAGAGCGTCGAGAACGCGCTGTAGACGCCGATGAAGTCCTCGCGCAGCCCGAGTTTGCGCAGATAGAGGTTGAACAGGAGGCTGAAGACGCCGAGGCCGAAATTGCTGAGGAACTGGTACGCCACGTACGTCATCAGCACCCGATTCACCTGCCGGGTTGTCGTCGGCCTCGATGTTGGCCGTGCTGCCGCCATGCAGTTCTCTCCCCTCTCGCTACCCGCGACGGTCATGTTCCCCGCGCGATTCCGCGCGTCACGGTGCGACAAAACGACGCGCGGGCAGGGCATTCTATACGCGCATCGCCCCATTTCGTGGGCACGCCGCGAAATTGCAAGCGCGTTTCGCTCACTGCCATCACACGCTTCGAGCGGCCGCATTTGTCCGCCATCGATCGCGCAACGCGACCGATGATGGGCCGTGCACGAATCTTGCATACTGTCGGTTGGCGCACTATCGTTGCGACCGATGCGTAACTATATATATCCTATCAGGAGGGTGAGATGTTCGATCCGAATGCCAAGTTGGATACCTCGCAGGTCAACGACGAGCGCGGCAGTGGCGGCGGGTTCAGCACTGGCGGGCTTGGTCGCGGCGGTGGCATCGCGGTCGGCGGCGGCGCGGGCACGATCATCCTGATCGTGCTGTCGCTGCTGCTCGGCTTCAATCCGCTCTCCACGGGCAACTCCGATGGCGGCGTGGTCGCGACGCAGGGGCCCCGCGCGGCGCCGGGGGCGAACAATATCGCGCAGAACTGCAAGACCGGGCAGGATGCCAACAACGAGACCGATTGCCGGGTCGTCGGTACCGTCAACAGCGTCCAGAAGTATTGGACGGACGAGTTCACGCGCCGCGGCGCACGATACCAGCCGGTGCCGACAACGCTCTTCTCGGGCCAGACGCAGACGGGCTGCGGCGCGGCAACCGCCAGTGTTGGCCCGTTCTACTGCCCGAGTGACAAGGTCGTCTACATCGACCTCGGCTTCTTCGACGAACTCCACTCGAAGTTCGGGGCGACGGGCGGCCCCTTCGCACAGGAGTACGTCCTCGCGCACGAGTACGGCCATCATGTGCAAGACCTCCAGGGCACTATTGGTCGCGCCAGCAGCGACCGCACCGGGCCGCAGAGTGCGTCGGTGCGCACCGAACTCCAGGCGGATTGCTACGCGGGCGTCTGGGCGAATCACGCGACGCAGACCGGGTTCCTCACGCAGTTGACCGACCAGAACATCGCGGACGGCCTCAACGCGGCGGCGTCCGTCGGTGACGACCGGATTCAGAAGGAGTTTCAGGGGCGCGTGAACCCAGAGTCCTGGACGCACGGCTCGTCCGCGCAGCGGCAACAGTGGTTCCTCAACGGCTACCACTCCGGCAACATGGATTCCTGCGACACCTTCAAGGGCACGATCTAACAAGCCGTCAGGGGACAAACCGGATCGACGCAGAGGGCGCAAAGAAGATACGTGAATGTCCTCTACGGCTCTCTGCGCCTCTTTGTGTCTTTGCGGTTCCGTTGGTTTCTCTCAGCGTCCGATTCACTTATGAACGTACACACAAATCAAGGCGATGCCATGTGACGTCTGATGCGCGATGTGGCGGTGATGTTTGCAACAGGTGCGCGCGTGTGTTACCGTGCGCAGCGTTGCGCGCACGTTCATGGAGCGACGGCTTGGGGATGCCGCCATGAATGCGCACCGATGAGGTTTGGGAGCGTTGCCACACGGACGTGATTTGGGTGTGGTGACGCACGTGGGGAGGAAGAAATGCGGATTGCCCGCACGAGGCATGCATCCGGGACTCGCATCGTTCGCCTGATGCTCATCACCCTCGCCGCCGTTGCCAGCGGCGTATCACACATCGCGGCGCCCCCTGTCGCCGCCGCGACCGCGACGACTGGCGGCACATCGCCCACTGTTTCGGCAGAAAGCGCCGCGAGCGTCACCTTCCGGGTGTTCGCGACGCGCGAAGGTCTCGTCGGCAGCACGACCGCATCAGGCCACCGCATCACGGCCAACGATCACTTCGTTGCCCTCCCCTCCACGAAAGCGCTGAACAAGAATATCCGCCTCACCTACAAGGGGAAGAGCGCGGTCGCGCCCGTGCTCGATGTCGGGCCGTGGAATGTCAATGACGACTATTGGAACCCCGGCGACAGCCGCTATTTCAAGGGCATCCCGCGCGGGGTGCCGCAGGCACAGGCCGCGTATGAGAGCAAGAATAATGGCGGTAAGAGCGGCACCGGCCTCAATGTCGACGCGCCCAACGGCATCGACATCGGTGACGGCACCTTCGCCGACCTCGGGATGCGCGACTCTGACTGGGTCGAGATTACCTTCCTCTGGTTGACCGACGACGCATCCGGCAGCGCGAGCGCCCCGCAACCCGCACCCGCGCCCGCATCCACATCGAAGGAGCAGGCTCCCGCGCCGAAAGTGGCGGCAGTCACCAAGGGCAGCGGCCTCGATCTCAGTTCCGTGCCCGTCTTGGCGGGGGGGGTTGCGCCGCCGCTTGACCGTGTCAGCGCGCGCGGCAGTGGCGACACCTTCGTCTCGCAGACCGGGCACAACATGATCGATGTCGTCGCGAAATATTGGAAGACAAAGGGCGGCGTGCAAGCACTCGGGTATCCGGTGTCGGAGTTGTTTATCCGCAAGATTGATGGCGAGACGCACGTCTACCAATACTTCGAGCGCGTGCTCGTGGAGTATCTGCCAGATAGCGGCAGAGTCGCTCTCGCGCCGCTCGGCTCGTGGTTCGCGGAGGTGAACGGCCCGTACGATTCTGTCTCCGCGTTCAGCAGCACGACGAAGAAGCGATTCGTCGCCTCCACCGGGCACAGCATCGGGGGCGGCATCTTGCAATGGTACGCCGCGAACGGGGACAGCGAGGTCTTCGGCGCGCCGATCAGCGAGGAATATGCCTTCACGACGAAGGATGGTCGGAAAGTGACCGCGCAACTCTTCGAACGCGCCCGCATCGAGATCGACGCGGACGGCGACGTCACCCTCGGTCGCCTCGGCGCGGAATGGCTCGCGCAGCGCGGCTGGCTTTGACGAGTAGCCGGTAGCCGGTAGCCGGTAAACTAGCGACACCGTAGCGGGCGCGATGATGCGTCCGCTTTCTGAGTGCTGATCAGGCGGTCGTCCCCTCACCGGCACAATCCGCTGCATCACCATCGCCTCTCCACCCCGGACAGGTGGCCGCCCCTCGATACTATGACACCGTGACCGACCATCTCCCACCCGTATCGCAGTAGATTCACTGACTACCGACTACTGTCTACTGTCTACTTCCCCCACCCATTCTTCCAGGTGCGTCGTCCCCCATATGGCTGATACGCTCCGTGTCAAGGCCGGAGCATACTGGGGGCAGACGGGGAGCGAGGGTTTCCCGCAAGCAGGAGGTTAAACCACAATGACCGCAACATCTTCGGAGGCCGGGAGCATTCTGCTCAGTCTCTCCAACAATCTCGCGGACGCCGTCGCGCAGGCCGGGGCGGCAACCGTCACCGTCAACGGGCGGCAGCGGCACCCGTCGAGCGGCGTCCACTGGCGTCCGGGCGTGATCGTCACGGCGGATCACACGGTGGAGCGCGACGACGATCTCACGGTCACGCTGCCGGACGGCACGAGCGTCGCCGCGACGCTCGCCGGGCGCGATCCAAGCACCGACATCGCCATCCTCAAGATCGAGGGTGCGACCGTCCCCGCCGCAACGGTCGGGGACAACGCGGCGCTGAAGGTCGGGCACATGGCGCTGGCGGTCGGGCGGCTGCCGGAAGGCGGCCTGGCGACGAGTCTCGGCGTCGTCAGCGCGCTCGGCGGGGCGTGGAACACATGGCGCGGCGGCCAGGTGGATCAGTTCCTCCGCGCGGACGTGACGCTCTACCCCGGCTTCTCCGGCGGCCCGCTCGTCAACGCGGCGGGGGAAGTCATCGGCATCAACACATCGGGCCTCTCGCGCAGCATGGGGCTGACCGTCCCCGCGAGCACCGTCAACCGCGTCGTCGATCAATTGATGACGAAGGGACGGATCACGCGCGGCTACCTCGGTGTCGGCTTGCAACCCATCCGACTCCCCGATACCCTCAAGAGCGCGCTCGGCGTGACGAATGAGGCGGGCGTGATCGTCATCTCGGTCGAAAACGGCGGCCCGGCGGAGAAGGCGGGCCTGCTCATCGGCGACATCCTCGTCACCCTCGACGACACCCCCGTGACGGACACGGATGCGGTGCAGGCGCGCCTCGGCCCGGATCGCATCGGCACGGCGGTCGCGGCGAAGGTCGGGCGCGGCGGCGCGCCGGTAGACGTGCAGATCACGGTGGGCGAGCGCCCGCAGCGGGAGGGCTAGGCGCATGGTTGTTGTCGCGGATAAACTGACACAAACGCCCTCCGGTATCACGGACGTCTTTGTCGCGATGGCGGAGCGGTTGCGGCAATCGACGGTGCTGGTACGCGGGCACGGCCCCGGTGGCGGCTCCGGCGTCATCTGGAGCGCCGATGGCCTGATTATCACGAACGCGCACCTCGCGCGCGGCCCACGGGTGACGGTCGAACTCGCAGACGGCCGCACCTTCGCGGCGACAGTGACGGCGCGGGACGAGGGTCGCGACCTCGCCTCTCTCCAGATCGCCGCGACGGGCCTTCCTGCCCCCACGATCGGTGACTCCGACATGCTCCGGGTCGGGGCGCTCGTCCTCGCGGTCGGCAACCCGCTCGGGCTGAATGGCGCGCTGACGACGGGCGTGGTGCACGCGGCGGCGGTCGCGGACGGCCCACGGCAACGCGGCTGGGTGCGGGCGGATGTCCGGCTCGCCCCCGGCAACTCCGGCGGCCCGCTGGCGGACGCGGCGGGGGAAGTCATCGGCATCAACAGCATGATCGCGGGCGGACTGGCACTCGCCGTGCCGAGCAACGCGGTCGCGCGGTTCCTGCGCGCCGGTGCATCGCGCCCCGCCTTGGGCGTGACGATGCAGCCTGTGCAACTCCCCGTCGACGAACGGGCGGCGCTGGGCCTGCTGATTGTCGATGTAGCGGCGGGCAGCCCGGCGGACATGGCGGGCCTGCTGATTGGTGACGCCCTGATCGGCACCGGTGGTGCGCGCTGGGCACGCCCGGACAGCCTGATGCACGCCTTGTACAATGCCGCGCCGGGTGACACGCTCGCGCTCGACATCGTGCGGGGCGGGCAGCGGTTGACCGTCGCCGTGCGGCTCAGTGCGGCGGACCCGCGCGAAGCGCAGGTCGCGTGACACGGATCCTCGTCGCCGCCGCGTCAGCGGTCGTGCGGGCCGGGCTGGAGGCGCTCGTCGCCGCTGGCCCGGATTTCACGGTCGTCGGGCAGGCAGCGAGTCTGGAGGGGGTCGCGCGCGCGAGCGAGACCCTGCTGCCGGATGTCGTGCTCATCGAGCAGGAATGGGACGACGAGGCGATGGCGCCGGGGCTGCTCGCCGTGAGCGCGGGCAGCCACATCCCCGCCATCGTCGTGCTGACGGAGCATCCCGCCGCCGTCTGGGACGCGGTCGCACTCCGGTCGCGCGTGCGGGCGGTCCTGCCGCGCGAGGCGACGGCGGCGGAGATCGTCGCGGCGGTGGCGGGGGCAGCAGCCGGACTGGTCGTCCTCCATCCGGGGACCGCCGAGGCGATCCTGCCGCTGCTCGCCTCCCCCGCGCCATCGCTCGCCGCAACCGTGCCGCAGCCGCTCACGCCGCGCGAGGTCGAGGTGCTGCATATGCTCGCGGAGGGTCTCGGCAACAAAACGATCGCGCGGCGACTCGGCATCTCAGAGCACACCGTCAAATTCCACGTCGGCTCGATCTTCTCGAAGCTGAACGCATCGAGCCGCACGGAGGCGGTGACGGTCGGGGTGCGGCAGGGGCTGGTGATGCTCTGAGCAGTAACGAGTGATGAGGAGCGAGTAATAGGTAATGAGACGCTGTTTTGCTCGATACTTTATACTCTCTACTCGTTACTCCACGATGGGGAGGATAGGTGCGTACCGAAGAACAGGAACGTGTTGGCGAGGAGAAAGAGACGGGGCGGCTGGAAGCGTTCAGCGACGGCGTGTTCGCGATTGCTGTGACGCTGCTCGTGCTCGAACTGCGCGCCCCGCTACCGGTCACGCTCCACGGGGGCGAGAGTTTGCTTCACGCGCTGCTGCACAACTGGCCCGCCTATCTCGCCTTCGTGACGAGTTTCGTCACGATCTTCATCGTCTGGATCAATCACCACAATCTCTTCAAACTCATCGTGCGCACCGATCACACCTTTCTCCTGCTAAACGGTTTCCTGCTCTTTACCATCACCCTCATCCCTTTCCCGACCACGGTCATCGCGGAGTACATCCGGGAGCCGGAGGCACGTACGGCGGCGATTTTCTACAGCGGCGCCTTCCTCGCGATGGCGGTCGCCTTCAACCTTCTCTGGCGCTACGCAGCGCGAGACGGGCGGTTCCTCGCGCGCGACGTGGACATGCGAGTGGTCCGCAGAATCAACGAACAGTTCCGGATCGGCCCTCTAACGTACATTTTCTGCGTCGTGGCCGCCGCCATCAATGGCATCGCCGGGTTCGTGCTCGTCATCGTGCTTGCGGTCTACTGGGCCTTGCCGGAGCATCTGCGGCCGGGTCCGGGCCGTGGCGAATAGATCGGGCACGGCGGTGTTACACAAGAGATGAACGCGCGTTACGCCGGATTGCATGCGATCAAACGACGAGGGCTGTCTCGCACCATCGGCGCGGCGGCGCGGGTCTGGGGCATTGTCTTCCGTATCCGACTGGCACGGCTCACCGTTGATCGATTCGACAGAGGCAAAAGGACAGCAACCATGCACCTTCACGAACAGATAGAGCAGGAAGTCCTCGGTTGGCCCGGCGTGACGGAGGCGCCGCACCGCTTCGGCGGCACCGAATTCCGCCTCGGCAAGCGCGAACTCGGCCACCTGCATGGCGATCATCTCGCGGACCTGCCGTTCCCCGTCCGCATCCGCGAGGAACTGGTGCGCGCGGGCAGGGCGATGCCGCACCACATTTTGCCCCAGAGCGGCTGGGTCAGTTACCCGATCCGCGACGAGACCGCCGTCCCCGGCGCGCTCGCCCTCTTCCGTTTGGCATATGATCGGGCAACGGGAGTGAACGATAGAGACATGGAGGGAATTTGAACCGCGAAGGCGCGAAGGACGCGAAGGAGAGAGGAGAAGAAAGAAGACTCTTTATCTCTCTTTCCCCTTCGTGTTCTTCGCGTCTTCGCGGTTCAATCCTCTCTCTCTTTAAGGAATCCTGATTGGCACAACGTCCGAGTGGTGGTCCAGGGGGAGGGTTTGCGCCGCAGCCGGGTGGGGGGAAGGCGCTATGGCGCGCGCTCGGCTACCTGCGCGTCTACTGGCGGGACGCGCTCGGCGCGCTGCTCGCGCTCTTCCTCGTCTCCGTGGCGAACCTGATCGCGCCGCAGATGATCCGCCTCGCCATCGACGGCGGGATAACGCACCACCGGCGCAACGACCTCATCCTGGCGGTCGTCGTGCTGATCGGAGTGGCGGCGCTGCGCGGATTGTTCAACTTCGCGCAGGGCTTCCTCGCGGAGCGCGCCTCGCAGGGCGTCGCGTACGACCTGCGAAACGCCCTGTTCGCGCAGATCGAGCGACTCAGTTTCAGTTACTACGACCGCGTCGAGGCCGGTCAACTGCTCACCCGCGTGACGAACGATGTCGAGCAGATTCGCGGCTTTGCGGGGAACGGCGTCGTGCAACTCGCCTCGGCGGTCGTGATGCTCGTCGGGAGCACGGCGCTCCTGCTCCTGCTGAACTGGAAACTCGCGCTCGTCGCGCTGGCGACGATCCCCCCGCTCTTCCTGCTGCTGCTCCGGTTCGTGCGGCGCATCGGCCCGCTGTTTGGGCAAGTGCAGCAGACGCTTGGGCGGCTCAACACCGTGCTCCAGGAGGACCTCGCCGGTATCCGCGTCATCCGCGCCTTCTCGCGTGAGGCGTACGAGACGGAACGGTATCGCGCGGTGAACAGGGAGTTACTGAACAAGAACCTCCTGACCGTGCGGGCATTCTCCAACAACTTCCCCTTCGTCTTTCTGCTCGGCAACCTGGGCACACTGGCGGTCGTCTGGTACGGCGGCTGGCAGGTGATCGGCGGGCAACTGACGATCGGCGAACTCGTCGCGTTCAACACCTATCTCGGCTTCCTCCTCTTCCCGATCCTGACAATTGGCTTCCAGGCGGCGGGCATCTCCCGCGCGGGGGCGAGCGCGCTGCGCGTCTTCGATGTGCTCGACGCGCCGCTCGATGTGCGGGACGCGCCGGACGCCACGCCCCTCCCGCCGGTGACCGGGCGGGTCGTCTTCGACGATGTCCACTTCCGCTATCCCGGCGGGGAACGGGACATCCTGCGCGGCGTCACCTTCACCGCCGAGCCGGGGCAGACGGTGGCAATCCTCGGCACGACCGGCTCCGGCAAGAGCACACTGATGAACCTCCTTCCCCGCTTCTACGATCTGACGGGCGGCGCGGTGCGAGTCGATGGGCACGATGTGCGTGCGGTGACGCTCGCCAGCCTGCGCGGGCAAATCGGCATCGTGCTCCAGGAAACCCTCCTGTTCAGCGGCGCCGTGCGGGACAACATCGCCTACGGCAAGCCGACCGCGACACAGGAGGCGGTCGAGGCGGCGGCGCGGGCGGCGCAGGCGGATGACTTCGTCCGTGCTCTGCCGCAGGGATATGACACGGTGATCGGGGAGCGGGGCGTCGGGCTGTCCGGCGGGCAGCGGCAGCGCATCGCCATCGCCCGCGCGCTCCTCGTGGACCCGCGCCTCCTAATCCTCGACGACAGCACCTCCGCCGTGGACACCGAGACCGAGGCGGCGATTCAGGTCGCGCTCGACCGCCTGATGCGCGACAGCCACCACACCGCCTTCGTGATCGCCCAGCGGATCAGCACCGTGCGCGACGCCGACCTGATCCTCGTGCTGGACGATGGGAAGATCGCGGCGCAGGGCACGCACGCGGAACTGCTCCGCGACAGCGCACTCTACAACGACATCCTCGGCTCGCAACTCGTCGCCGACACCGGCGAACCCGTTACCGCCGGAGACTAAAAGAATGAACACAGAGCGCACAGAGGCCACAAGAACACAGAGGGAGACGAAGGGAAGACAATAAGAGAAAGGAAGAGAAGAGTTTTCCTTCTCGTACGATCTCCTTTCCTCTCTTCTTCGTCTCACTTCTCTGTGTCTCTGTCGTTCAAAGGATTACGGATTTCGGAGGGAGTAGTGGCGCAGGGGATGCGGGTGATGACGGATGCGCCGCAGGAGCGGGCGCGGGATCGGGGCGCGACGGCGCGGCGGCTATTCGGGGAGTTGGGACCGTACCGGGGTGGCATCCTCGTCGGGCTGGCATTCACGCTCCTTGGGGCGGTGGGGCAGGCGCTGGGGCCGTACCTGATCGGGCGGGCAATCGACCACGCGATCCTCCGGGGCGACCGCGCGGGTTTGGGCCGGACGATGATCGCGCTCTTCGTCGTTTATGGTGTCGGCGCACTCGCATCGCGGATGCAGGTCTGGCAGGTCGGCGCAATCGGCCAGAATGTCCTCGCGACAATGCGCGCGCGGCTCTTCGACCGCCTCCAGTGCCTGCCCCTCGGCTTCTACGACAGCCGCCCGGTCGGCGACCTGATGAGCCGCGTCATCAACGATGTGGATACGCTGAACCAACTGCTCTCGCAGGGGCTGGTGCAACTGCTCGGTGCGCTCTTCAGCCTCGTCGGCATCCTCGTCGCGATGCTCGCGCTCAATGTGCCGCTCGCGCTCGTCAGCTTCCTCATCATCCCCGTGATGCTCCTGACGACGACCTACTTCGCGCGGCGGGCACGGCAGGCATTCCGCACGACGCGGGAGACCGTCGGCAACGTGACTGCGGAGTTGCAGGAGGAGATCACCGGCGTGCGGGAGGCGCAGGCATTCAACCGCACCGAGGAGAACATCGAGCGCTTCCGCAAGCGGAACGCCGCGAACCGCACCGCCAATGTGCAGGCCGTCGCGATCACCGCCGCCTTCTCCCCAACGATTGACGTGCTCAGCACGCTGGCGACCGCGCTCGTGATCGGCTTCGGCGGCTATCTCGTCTTCCACGGCAGCCTGACCATCGGCGTGCTGACGGCGTTCCTCATCTACGTGCAGCAGTTCTTCCGCCCGATCCAACTCGCCTCGCAGGTCTACGCGCAGTTGCAGGCCGCGCTGGCGGGGGGCGAGCGCATCTACGCCATCCTCGACAAGGAGCCGGAACCCGTCGATCCTCCCGGCACACCCGCGCTGGGCCACATCGCCGGGGAGATCGTCTTCGACGATGTGACCTTCGCGTACACCCCCGGTCGCCCCGTGCTCCACAACGTCAATTTCACCGTCGCGCCGTGTCAAACCGTCGCGCTCGTCGGTCAGACAGGCGCGGGCAAGACGACCATCGCCAACCTCATCCCCCGCTTCTACGACACGACAGGCGGCGCGGTGCGGATCGATGGATGCGATGTGCGCTTCGTCACGCGCGCCAGCCTCCGGGGTCAGATCGCGATGGTGTTGCAGGAGCCGTTCCTCTTCACCGGCACCGTCGCGGCGAACATCGCCTACGGTAACCTCGCCGCGACGCCGGAACAGATCGATGCGGCGGCACGGGCGGTGGACGCGCACGACTTCATCGCCGCATTGCCGCAGGGATATGACACCTTGATCGGTGCTGGCGGCGGGACGATCAGCCAGGGGCAGCGGCAACTGATCGCCTTCGCCCGCGCCATCCTCGCGGACCCGCGCATCCTCATCCTCGACGAGGCAACGAGCAACATCGACACGCGCACGGAGGCGACGATCCAGCGCGCCCTCGGCACCCTGCTCGCGGGCCGCACGAGCGTCGTCATCGCCCATCGCTTGAGCACGATCCGCAACGCCGACCTGATCCTTGTCATCGAGAACGGTGAAGTCGCGGAGCGCGGCACCCACGACGAACTGCTCCGCCTCAAGGGCCGCTACGCCGACCTCTCCCGCCGCCAGTTCCGCGACAGGCCACAAGCGGTGGTATGATCGCGACAGGAATAGGACCCGATAGGAGAGCAATGAAAGGGAACCGCCAATGCAGTGGGTGACGCGCGCGGGCGTACGGTTGGACCGGGCGGCGATGATCTGGACGATCCGCACCTTCATCGACCCGACGGCGGAGATCGCAATCCTGCCGGAGAATGAGGTGATGGCGTACGCCGGGGAGAATGGCGCGACCGCCTTCCATCACCCCCAGGCCGCGCTCCGCCATCAGGGGTCGCGCACCGGCTTCGACGCGCTGCGCGTCCACTACGAACTGACGGACCCGGCGCTCGCGCTGATGTCGATGGTGCTGCGGGGCGCGGAGACGAGCGACAAGAGCCTGACGCAGTGGTCGCCCGGCATCGCGGCGGTCACTTCCGGGATGCGACGGCGCGCCGAGACGGACGAGGCGTTCCTCGCCGCCGTGACGCCCGTACTGGAGGGGCTGTACCAGTGGTGCCAGGATCAACTCGCCAACCCCGGCAAGGCGCGCACGGAGTAGATTGCCGACGGTCTCTCGCGGGAGTACGGCCCTGTGTGGTCACTTCGATACGAGCGGGGAGGGGCACATGCCACAATTCGCGTTTTCGCGCTTCCTGAATGTCCGCAATGCGTACAGCCCGAGTATCAGCCCGGACGGTGTGCGGGTGGCGTTCCTCTCGGACATCACGGGCGTGCCGCAGGTGTGGGGCGTCCCCATCGAAGGTGGTTGGCCGGATCAGTTGACCTTCCACACGGAGCGCGTCGCCACGGTGGACTACGCGCCGGACGGCGGGCACATCCTCTACGGCATGGACACCGGCGGCAACGAGCGGCAGGGGCTGCACACCGTGACGCCGGACGGCGCGGACGCACGACCACTGGAGACCGACCCGGACGCGATCCACTCGTGGGGCGCGTGGAGCCCGGACGGCACCCGGTTCGCGTACGCTGCCAACGCGCGCGATCAGCGGTTCTCCGACCTGTACATCCGCCCGCTCGACGGGCCGGCGACGATGGTCTATCGGCACGACAGCACGAACATGGCGCTGGCGTGGCACCCGAACGGAGAGTCGCTCCTGTTCACGCGGTTGAACACCTACCTCGACACCGATCTCTTCCTGCTCGACCTCGCCAGCGGCGAGGCGCGCTTGCTGACGGCGCACGAGGGCGAGGCGATCCATGCCAGCCCGCACTTCGTCGGGGAGACGACGCTCCTGCTCATCTCCGACCGGGATCGGGAGTTCCGCGCGCCCGCGTCGCTCGACCTGACCACGGGGGAGATGCGCTACGTCGCCGAGACGACGTGGGAAGCCGAGGAACTGACGGCGACCGATGATGGCCGCGTCGTCGCCTACACCGTCAACGAGGATGGCTACAGCCGCCTCCATCTCACCGTGGACGACACGCCTGTCGCCGTCAACGGCGTGCCGGACGGCGTGATTGCCGGTCTTGACCGCTCGCGAGACGGCAGCACCCTCGTCTTCGCGCACTACGGCGCGACGCGCAACGGCAACATCTGGGGCGTGGAGACCGCCACCGGGCGGGCGCGACAGATCACGAACGCCTCCCGCGCGGGCATCCCGATTGACGCGCTCGTGGAGCCGGAGTTGGTCCACTACACGAGTTTCGACGGCCTCGTGTGCCCCGCGTTCCTCTATGGCCCGCGCGGCATGAGCGGGCCGCTCCCGACGGTCATCTCCGTGCACGGCGGGCCGGAGGGGCAGGCCCGCCCGATGTTCAACCCGAACGTCCAGTATTTCGTCCATCGCGGTTTCGCCGTCCTCGCCACTAATGTGCGCGGCAGCACGGGCTACGGGAAGGCCTATGGGCACATGGACGACGTGCGGAAGCGGATGGACTCCGTCGCGGACCTCGACGCGGCGGCGGCGTGGCTGATCGCATCCGGCACCGCACCGGCGGAGCGGATCGCCGTGATGGGCGGCTCGTACGGCGGGTTCATGACGCTCGCCGCGCTGACGACGTACCCGGAGCGCTGGCGTTGCGGCGTCGAACTCTTCGGCATCGCGAACTTCGTCACACTCCTGGAGAAGACCGGCCCATGGCGGCGCAAACTGCGCGAGGCGGAATATGGGAATCTGGAAGACGACCGCGACTTCCTCGTCTCCGTCAGCCCGATCCACAAGGCGGATCGCATCGTCGCGCCGCTGCTCGTCTTCCACGGCACGAACGACCCGCGCGTGCCGATTGGCGAGTCCGAGCAGATTGTGGACACCCTGCGCACCCTCGGCCGGGAGGTCGAGTATTTCCGCTACGAGCATGAAGGGCACGGTTTCGTCCGCCTACCGAACCGCATCCACTGCGCGGAGGCGACCGCCGCCTTCCTGGAACGGCATCTCTCCACCGAAGGTTGAGTCGATTCACAAAAAAGGGAATTCGCCACGTCTGCCCAAAGGCACCCGACAGAGGGCACAGAGGAAGGATGAGAACGAAGAGAAGGATACCGTGATATCCAGACGCTTCCAACGGCGGCGTGCCACTTGTTCTCCGCCGCGTTCCTTTGCGTCCTCTCTGTGCCCTCTGTGTCTCTGTGGCCAGCCTTCTCCTACGCCATGCGCCGGTGCGCGCGGCTGCCGAGACGGAGCCAGCCCACCGTGCCGTCCGGGTCGCGGATGAACTCGCTCCGGTTGCCCTTGATCGGCTCGTCGAGGCCGATGAGCAGATTCTCCCCGGCGAGCGCGACGCGCACGGGCGGCGGGATTTCCGGCTCGTCCGCGCGCGGGAGGCCGCCGCGTGGCGTCATTTTCAGCACCAGCCCGCCATCGCGCACGGTCAGGTCAAGGTCATTCATCGCGGCGTGGTACCGCCCGACATACGGGGCGAGTGCATCCGCCGTCAGGTCGAGCAACTCCGGTTCCGGCTCGTCGATGTCGAGGTAGCGCTTCAGAATCCACGTCGTCACCGCGCCGTGCAATTCGTTGCCACGGCTGGAGTTCGTCAGCACCGCGAGGGCGAAGTTCCGCGACGGCGCGAGGACGAGCAACGTCTGCTGGCCGACCGTCCCGCCGCCGTGCCGCACCATGCGGACGCCGCCAATGGTGTTGAGGTGCCACGTCAGCCCCATCGCGCCGTCGTGCCCCTTGTCGAAGAGTGGCGACTGCATATATGCGATGCCTTCCGGCGAGAGGACGCGCGTGCCGTCCGCCGCCGTGCCGTCGCCCATGTGGAAGCGGGCGTAGGTGAACAAGTCGCCAATGTCCGAGATCAGGCCACCGGCGGCGTTCGCGGTGCGGGGCAACTCCCACGGGCGCGCGACCTCCGGTGTGTCGCCCTTGACATTGTGCCCCACCGCGAACCGCTCCGTGATGACATTGCGCGCGAAGAAGAAGCTGCGCGCGAGGCCGAGCGGGTCGAGCACGAGTTCCTGCAACGCCGCCTCGAACGGCTTGCCGGTAAGCGCCTCGATCACACGACCCGCGAGGTAGAACCCGGCGTTGTTGTACGACCAGAGCGTGCCGAGCGGCGCGACCTGTGGCACGTCCGCCATTTTCGTCACAATCCACGCGAGCGCGTCGTCGCCCGCGCCGAGGTCGTCGAAGTAGTCGCCTACCCAGCCGCCTGTGTGCGTCAGGCAATGCTGCATTGTCGCGCGCTCGGTCACGTCCGCGTCCGCGAGTTTAAGGCCGGGCAGATAGGTGCGAATCGGCGCTTGAAGATCGAGTTTCCCCGCCTCCACGAGGCGCATCGCCGCCGTGCCGGTGAAAGTCTTGGAGATCGAGCCGATCTGAAAGAGCGTGCGCACGTCCACCGGCAGCGGGTGATTCAGGTTCGTGACGCCAAAACCGCCCATCTGCTCCGCGCCATCGTGGTAGATGCCGACCGCGACGCCCGGCACATGGTAATGCGCCATCCCCTCCGTCACGAACGCCGACAGTTCCGCGTCCAACGAGTGCTCAGTGCTGGGTGCTGAGTGCTGAGTGCGGGTACCCATTCACGACCTCCATAATCTGCGAGTGTTCAATGCATGTCAGCCACACAGTATCACCAAACCCTTTCCCGATGCAGTAGCATAGGCGTCACTGGGTTCTCAGCACGACCGACAGATAGCACTCAGCACTCAGCACTTCCCTATGGCACGCAGCAATTTCAAGAACGGAGCGAACCTTTGGACTTTCAACTGACCGGCAAACGGGCCCTGGTGACTGGCGCGAGCCGTGGCATCGGGTTCGCCATCGCGCAGGGGTTGGCGGCGGAGGGCGTCCGCGTCGCGCTCGCCGCCCGCACCGCCGCAGATGTCGAGGCGGCGGCGACACGACTGCGGGGGGCGGGGACGGATGTCCTCGCGCTCACCGGCGATCTGACGGTTGCCGGCGATGTGGAGCGCGTCGTCCGTGAGGCGGCAGACGCCTTCGGCGGGCTGGACATCCTCGTGAACAATGTCGGCGGCGGCAAGGGCGGCGACACGGACGATGCGTGGGCGTACACCTTCGACGTGAACCTCAACGCGGCGGTGCGCGCGAGCCGCGCGGCGACCCCGCTGATGCGCGCGCAGCGGGGCGGCGTGATCCTGATTATCTCATCCGTCTCCGGCTGGCAGGTCGGCGGCTCCCCGCAGTACAACGCGGCGAAGGCGGCGGAGATCATGTACGCCCGCTCGCTAGCGAAGGAACTGGGCCCGGACGGCATCCGCGTCAATGCCGTCTCCCCCGGCTCGATCATGTTCGAGGGCGGCGGCTGGGCGCGGCGCAAGGAGCGCGACCCCGAGGGCGTCGCCACCTTCATCGCGAACGACATGCCGCTCGGTCGCTTCGGCACGCCGGAGGAGATTGCGGACGTCTGCGTCTTCCTCTGCTCGGCCCGCGCCAGCCTCGTCACCGGTGCGAACATCGCCGTGGATGGCTGCCAACTCAAGCCGTCGATCTAAGGAGAAATGCTTTGAACCACAGAGGCACAGTGGGCGCAGAGAGGGAGAAAAGGAGGGGATGAGAGCACTCAGCATGCTCTCTCCCTCTTCTTTTCCTCCCCTGTGCCTCTGTGGTTTATTCTTTCCCAATGACGCATACGATGGCGATGCCAATTCGGGCCTTCGAGCGGCGGGCGGTGCGGGAGGCGGTCGCCTTCGCGCAGACGGGCGGGATCGCACTGCACTTCTTCCGCTGGTCGCACCCGCACTTCGGCACCGGCGAGTACTGCCATGTCCTCTGCGCGGACCGCGACCTGCTGATCGAGTTCGGCGCGGCGTACGGCTTCCCGCCGACCCTGCTGCAACCACCGCGCCGGGGGCGTGGCGTCTGGCACTACGACGCCTTCGGCTGGCGCGCCGTCGCCCTCCGCCGTCTCGCCGCCAAACTCACCGCCGACGAAAAATACATGAACCACAGAGACACAGAGGACCCAGAGAGGAGAGAAGAGGAACATACGTAGCCGAGACAGGCCCAGCGCCGGTTTGCACATGCAGAAGGCAGATGACGATCACCCCCGCTCGGGACTCGACACAGGAGGCTCACCATGGCTAAGCTGATCTACTCGGCGATCATGTCGCTCGATGGCTACGTAGCGGATGAGGACGGCAACTTCGACTGGGCCGCGCCGGACGAGGAGGTGCACACCTTCGTCAACGACCTCGAGCGGCCGGTCGGCACCTACCTCTACGGGCGTCGGATGTACGAGACGATGGTCTATTGGGAGAGCGCGCACACTCTCGCCGACCAGCCGCCCTGCATGCAGGACTTCACGGCGATCTGGCAGGCGGCCGACAAGATCGTGTACTCCAGGACGCTGGGGACGGTATCCAGCGCCAGGACGCGGATCGAGCGGGACTTCGACTCCGAAGCCGTCCGGCGGATGAAAGCGGCAGCGAGACGCGACATCACCGTGGGCGGTCCCAACCTCGCCGCCCAGGCGATCAAGGCCGGATTGGTTGACGAGTGCCACCTGTTCGTCGCGCCTATCGTGGTGGGAGGCGGCAGACCGTCCCTCCCCGACAATGACCGTCTCACGCTCGAACTGCTGGACGAACGCCATTTCGCCAACGGCGTGGTTCACCTCCACTACCGCACCAGGACGTGAAGAGACGACGACGCTGCTCCGACGTCTCGGGCGTGGCTCCGACGTTCGCAGGCAGGTGAGGATGGCAGCAGAGTGCGGCCTCACGTGCCGTGAGCGCGGACCCGCTCGTGCGCTTTCACACCGTCTACCGCATGACGTGCAAAAAGACGCTGGTACGTAGCGGCTGAGTACGAGCGGAATAAGGGCAGAACCACCGGGATTCATTCGTGCATCGTGTTATTCTTCTTACCATTCTCGCGTTCTTTCTCTGTGTCCTCTGTGCCTCTGTGGTTTTTCCCTCGTTCATCGGAGGATGAGATGCCTGCGACTGACATTCGGCGGCGGGTGGAGATTGGCCTGGAAACACTGAAGCAACTGGAAGGGGTGAGCACGGCAACGCTCTCCGCGCTCCTGATGCGGCGAGGCGTGCGCGCCGTCTTCATGGCGGGCGTGCTGCCTCTCAATCCGGACGCACACATGGTCGGGCGGGCGTTCACGCTCCGCTATCTACCCGCACGAGAGGACATGCCCGGCGGCGAGGGGCTGGACGACCTGACGAACCTCCAGCGGCAGGGCGTCGAGACGGTCGGTCCCGGCGAGGTCTTCGTCATCGACGCGCGGGGCAACACGAACGCCGGCAGCCTCGGGGACATCCTCGCCGCCCGCATCTTTATGCGGGGCGCGGCGGGCATCGTCACCGATGGCGCATTTCGGGATACACCGACGATCCGGGGACTCGGCAAACCCGCCTACGCCCGCACGATGCACGCCGCCGTCAACACGACGCAGCACTTCGCGGCGGATTTGCAGGTGCCGATCGCGTGCGGCGGCGTGATGGTCTGCCCCGGCGATGTGCTCGTCGGCGACGGCGAGGGGGTGATCGTCATTCCTCAGGCGCTCGCCGCAGAGGTCGCGACGGAGGCGGCGGAGTACGAGCCGAAGGAGGCGTTCCTCCGCTCACTGATCGATAGCGGCCGCAGCATCATGGGCATCTATCCGCCGAACGCGGAGACCCTCGCCGCGTACGAGGAGTGGAAGAAGACGCACGTTGGCGACCATTCATAGGGACGCACGGCTGTGCGTCCGGCTTCCTTTGTCGTGATGAAATGTACCAGAGAGAGCAAACATTCACTCGGCGGGCGCCTCCTGCATCGCCAGTTCGGCGGAGACGCGGTACGGCAGGCCGCTGATGCGCTTCGCCAGTTTCGAGAGGTGCCATTCCGGCTGCGTCGCGATGCTCGTGCGGATTGTGTCGTTGAACGGCGCGAGCCAGCGGTCGTCGAGGTGATCCGGCCCGAAGTGGCAGCCGAGGATCGACCCCGCCGTCGCGCCGTAACTATCGGCGTCGTTGCCCTGGCTGACCTGCTTGCAGATGCCGTCCCCCACGCTCTCCGCGAACCGGAGCGTGTTAATCAGCGTGCCGACCTCTTGGTAGACCTCGCAGTGGCTGTACTGACCGTACCGGCCATGGATGCGCTCGTAGCCATCGATCCAGTCCGTCGCCTCGGAGACCATCGTGAGCGAGTCCGCGACGATGCGGTAGAAACGGCTGCGGCGCGGCACGAACTTCAGCGCGGTGTCGAAGATCGTCAGCGGGTCAATCACGACCTGCGCGGTCGCGATGGCGGCGGCGGTGAACATCGTCGCGTAAATCCCGGTGCGGCGGTGCGTCCAACTCGCATCCCGCCACGCCAGTTCGGCGGCGAGTGCAGGGCGACCGGGGCAGGCGTATCCGTACGCATCCGCGCGGATCATCGCGCCACAATATTCGTCTTTCGGGTTGAGCACTGTCACCCATACGTCGAGGCCGTCGGGGTCGCCGCCCATCAGCGTGTTGATCCCCGCCTTGAGGAGCAGCGTGCGCTCCGGCCCGAAGGTCTGTGTGACCGGCAGGTGGCGCAGCCAGAGATCGCGCAGGTTCGCCTGCGTGAAGGCGATGCCGTGCGTTTCGAGGAGCATCATGCCGAGCACGGTGTAATTGATGTCGTCGTCCGGCGCGACGGCGTCGATCCGCTCGCGTGCAGACTCCACCCACGACCGGTGCCGCCGCCCCAGTGCCAGCAATGCACGCTCGGAGATGTAGTCGTCGAGCGGCCACTCGCCGGTGCGCGTGAGGGCGTCGCGCAGTTCGTCCAGCGTCGGGTTGATCTCAATCGGCTTGCCGAGCATGCAGCCGCAGACCGAGGCGAGAAACGCCGCCTCCACGCGCCGCGCGCTGTCGTCCAGATCAATGGTCGCAATCGGATCCGTCGGGCGTGAGGGGTCGCACGCCGCCCAGATGTCGTCCAGCCCATTCGGCTCGCTGAACGGCCAGTCTACCTCCAGCGGCAGATCGGCGAGGGATTGGGCGAAGGTCGCGAGGGCGTCGTAACTGTCGGGCAGGCTCGCGAGCGTCTCCGCAAGGCCAATGACGACGTGCCCCTGCTCCTCCTTGTTCGCGATGACCGTCGTCAGTTGTTCGCGCAGCGACCGGAACGTGGGCAGCAGCATTGATTCCCCCTATGTGCGTCAGATTTCTCCCTATGGTAATGGAAAATGACCAATGATGTGACGGGTATCATCCGCGCGCGGCGGCCAGCGTGTGCTTCGCCAGGGTCGCCTGCGCGACGCGGAGGGAGGCGGCGTCCACCATCTTCCCCTCGACCGTGATCGCGCCGGTGCCCGCCGCCGCCGCCGCCGCGTAGGCATCGAGCACCTTTTGCGCCCACTCCACCTGCCCGGGCGGCAGGGAGAAGACGCGATTGAGCGGCTCGATCTGGCTCGGGTGGATCGCCCATTTGCCGTCGAAGCCCATCACGCGCGCGATGTCGCAGGACTTTGCAAACCCGTCCGTATCCTTGAAGGCGGCGTACGGGCCGTCCACGCATCGTTTCCCATACGCCCGCGCCGCCGCGACGGTGGTGTGCATGATCGCGTGCCAGCGGTGGCCGGGGTAGCGGGCGTCGTTGTCGTCCAGCACGCCGATGTTGTCCATCGGCATCTGGAGCGAGGCGGCGTAGTCGGCGGGGCCGTAGATGATCGTCTCGACGCGCGCGGAGCACGCCGCGATTGCCGGCAGGTTGAGGTAGCCGAGCGCCGTCTCGATCTGCACCTCAATGCCGATGGGGCGGGTCAGCCCCGTCGCCAGCTCGATCTGCGTTAGGAGCGTTTCGACGACGTAGACATCCTCCGGCCGGTTGACCTTCGGCACCATCACGAGATCGAGGTGCGCGCCCGCCCCCTCCACGACCTCGATCAGGTCGCGGTAGGCGAATGGTGTGTCGAGCGCGTTCATGCGGAACATCCGCAGGCTGTGGCCGAAATCGAAGTGCGCGAGCGCGTGGATAACATGCGCGCGGCTCGCCGCCTTCTCGCTCGGCGCGACGGCGTCCTCGAGGTCAATGCAGACGGCATCGGCGGCGGACGCGGCGGCCTTCTCGATCATGCGCGGGTTCGACGCGGGCGTGACGAGGACGGAGCGTTCGAGTCGTGCAGCGGGGGCGCGCTCAGATGCCGCGATCATGCGAATTCCTTTCCGACACCGCACAGGCGCGGCAACTATCGAGCAAGACGCGAGCATCGACCTTCCCGCGTGTACAATCACGTTATGCCCACCATCTCGATCAAGGGGAGCGGCGCGCGGCATGAGAGTAGGAGTGTACCATCATGCCGGGCAGTGGCCTTTTCGCGAAGCAGACCGGACACTGGTGGCCGAAGCCCTCGCTTTTGCCGAAATGGTGGGGGACGCTGAGGATACAGAGCCGTCGAACAGCAGGAGGATTGCCATGCAAGCACCAGAGGCGATGTCCCGGACGCAGCACGAGGCTGTCGCGCCCACGTCGCGCATCACCTGCCCGCACTGCGGGTTTGTCAAGGAAGAGGTGATGCCGACCGAGGCGTGCCAGTATTTCTACGAGTGCGGCAACTGCCACGCCCGCCTGACGCCCAAACAGGGCGATTGCTGCGTCTTCTGCTCCTACGGCGACGTGCCCTGCCCGCCGAAGACCAACGGGTCGTGCGACTGCTAGCGACCATTGACCGCCCGGTCAACCGTCCGCCAGCACCGCCACGGGCGCATCGACCCGATCCATCGCCAGCGTCCCGCGTCGGTAGAGATGGCGCAGCGCGGGCCGGACGCCGCTGATGACGAGCAGGAGGAGGATGAAGAGGAGCGCGGGCAGGCCGAGGATCGGGGCCGAGCCGTAGCGCGCCGCGAGGAAGCCCGCACCGAGGTTGCCGAAGGACATCACGCCGCTCGCGCTCATGAGGAAAAGGCCCGAGATCCGCCCGCGCAGATGGTCGGGCACCACCTCCTGCATCATCGTGTTCGCCAGCGTCATGAAGCAGGTCGTCATCGCCCCCATGACGAAGATCGCGGCGAGCGCCAGCAGGCTATTCATCGCGACGGCCATCAGGGCCGTGGCGACGCCGCTCCCGATGCCCCCGATCAGCAGCAGCGCGCCGCGTTGCCGCCGCGAGCGCATGCCCGCCAGGATGAAGGCGGCGACGATCGATCCCAGGCCCATCGCCGACACGAGTGAGGAGTAGATCGCCCCGCTCCCACGCAGGTTCTGGTCCGCGAAGAGGGGCAGCGTCGAGTCGAACGCCATCGTCAGGAGGCAGTGCAGGACGATGACACCCAGCAGCAACGCGATCACGCGATGCCGGGCGACGTAGCGGCCGCCCTCCTTGATCTGCTCGCCGAGGCCGATGGAGACCAGTCCCACATGCCGCATCTTCGGCACGCGCAGGACCTGGCCGATTGCCAGCAGGTAGATGACGGCAATCGCCAGATACGCAGGCCCCGCGCCCCGTGTGGCGAGAATCGGCGCGGTGAGCGCAGGGCCGACGAAACGCGAGCCGCGCGTCGCGAGGTTGTTCAGCGCGAAGATGTTCAGGAGTTCGTCCCGTGGGGTGAGACTCGGAAGAACCGTCTGGACCGTCGGTTGTTCGACCGCCCGCGCGATACCGGAGAGGAAGACGAGTGGCACCAGCGCAACGAGCGGCATCGCCCCACGGATCGCCAGGACGCCGATCACGAGCGCGATCACACTCTGCGTCGTCTGCGTACCGAGGACGAGGGCGCGGCGCTCGCACCGGTCGGCGAGCAGCCCGCCGAGAACCGTCGCCAGGAAGAGCGGGATCATCGTGGCGAAGGTCACGACCCCGACCGCGCGACTCCCGCCCAGGCGAAAGGCGAGCCAGCCGGAGGCGACGAGGAATGCCGCCTGCCCGATGCTGGAGATGGACGTGCCGAACCAGAAGACGCGGCTGTCGCGGTAGCGCAACGACGACAGGGGGTTGGCGCGGGCGCGGGGCGAGTCGCCCCGCTCCGGTTCTTGCTGCTCCATCTTTTTCCTTACTGACGAACGAATGCTCGGTAACCCGGAGCATGATCGCTGCAAGTGACAAGTGTAGCAGGTCGCGCAACCGACGATACAATCGCATGGATGGGCACGAACGAAGCGGAAGGAATCGCGGCCCATCGGTCGACGGAGAGACCGGAATTATCGGTACGAGAGGAAGGCAGGCGGCGGCCTTACGGCCGGTCGTTACCGAATGCCCGAAGCATCCCACCGACGAACGCCTTGATATCCGCGCTGCCGGAGAGATGCAACCAAGTTACCCCGTGATTTGGCTCGAAGACCAGCCCGAAGGTGAAGAAAGGGCAGCATGCCCGCTCATGAACGATAAATTCCAGGATCGTTTGCGCCCATTGCTCGTCGCCGGGGAACCGGAGCGCATAGCCATCCGGCAATTCGCGCAACTCCTCATACCCCCGGAAAATCGCGCGCCCCATCCCATCGCCCCATGCCGCCTGTTCCTCGGCGGTGAGCGTGCACGCGATGGGTATCTCCGCGACCGCCCGGTCTGTCTCACTACGTGTCATCGTCATGCCTCGTCCATCCTTTCTCATCCGGGGTGGCGGCTACCCCGTGCAGCCGTGCCAGTGGTACAATACATCTTCAAGCGCGCTTGAAGTCAAGGGGGAACGCCCATGCCATCGCCTGACCTCACGATCTCCGACGTTGGCCGCCGAGCGGGCATCCGCCCCTCCGCCATCCGCTATTATGAGAGTATTAGCCTCCTGCCCGTGCCGGTCAGGGTGCATGGCCATCGTCGTTATGACGCCGGTGTGCTGCGGCGACTGGCGATCATCGCCACGGCGCAGCAGATGGGCTTCACCATCGCGGAGATCGCGACACTCCTCAACGGGTTCAGCGCGGAGACGCCCGCGTGGGCGCGCTGGCAAACGCTCGCGCGGGACAAGTTGCCGGAGATCGACGTATTGATTCGCCGCGCGCATGGGATGAAGCGGATGCTGGAGGAATCGTTGCGCTGTGACTGCCTGACCCTCGATGCCTGTGCAGACGTGCTCCAGTCGTGCGCATCCGGCGCACCGTGAGCGGGCTGACGGTGTACGGCGCGGCGGCCGTGTCGCTGATGCTCGTCGCCTACACCCTCGAACGGCGCTCCGCGCGGTGGGTGCTGGTCTTCGCGCTCGCCTGCGGCGCGTCCTCTCTCTACGGCTTCCTCGCGGGCACCTGGCCGTTCGGCGTCGTCGAAGGGGTCTGGGCGGCGGTGGCGGTGCGCCGGTGGCACAAGCGCCATAACCACGGATAAACACGTGTACTCACCGTCTTGCACCCGCGAAATCCGTGCCCTCGTTTCACTCCTTGACAGATACCTGCGGCGGGTATACACTTGCTTCATCATACCCCCGGAGGGTACCAGACGGAGGAGCAATGTAATGAGTGCAACGAAGGTGACGAAACCGGATTATCACTACCAGACGGACACCGACGCGCTGCTCATGCGGCTGCGCCGGATGGAGGGCCAGGTGCGCGGCGTCCAGAAGATGATCGAGGAGGGGCGCTACTGCGTCGATATCGTCACGCAGCTCCAGGCGATCAGCGCGGCGGCGGACAAGGTCTCCCAGCATGTGCTCGAAGGGCACATCCGCGGCTGCGTGACAGACGCGATCAAGGAGCAGCGCGGCGACGAGGCGATCACCGAACTAATGACCGTTCTCAGCAAGGCGATCCGCAGTTAATGACGCGAAATCACCGGGCGCCCGTACCAAAGGATAGGCAGCATGGCAACGATACAGATTCCCGACACGGACACGACAGTACCACCGAGCGATTCCCCGCCGACGAAAAGGGCCGAACTTGCGGTCTCCGGGATGACCTGCGCCTCCTGCGTGATGCGCGTGGAGAAGAAACTGAAGAAGGTGCCGGGTGTCCGTGACGCGGCGGTGAATCTCGCCACCGAGCGCGTCACCGTCACGTACGACCCCGCGCAGGCGACGCCCGCGTCCCTCGTCCAGGCGGTCGAGACCGCCGGGTACGGAGCGACGGCGGAAGCGGAGGAGGAGCCGCTCGCGGCGACCCTCGCCGTCTCGGGCATGACGTGTGCGGCGTGCGTGCGCCGCGTCGAGCGCGCCCTGCTCAAGGTGCCGGGCGTCGAGGCGGCGGGCATCAACCTCGCGACCGAGCGGGCGCAGGTGACGCTCGGCGGCCAGGCGACGATTGATGACCTGTTGACCGCCGTCGAGAAGGCGGGCTACCACGCCGAGCCGGTCGTCGAGGTGACGGCGGCGGACGAGGGCGCCGAGGCCCGCGAGGAGGAGCGGCGACAGCGCGACCTCTGGATGCGCTTCGCGAAACTGGCGCTCGGCATCGGCCTGACGGTCATCATCGTCGCGATCGCGATGTTCCACATGGAGATGCGCTACCGCGATTACTGGCTGCTCGCACTAACGACGCCCGTCTGGCTGATCGTCGGGTGGGATTTCCACCGGAGCGCGCTCAAGAACGCGCGGCACGGCGCGGTCAATATGGACACGCTCGTCTCCGTCGGCGGCTCCATCGCCTTCTTCTACAGCGTCGCCGCCACCTTCACGGGGCAGGACACCTTCTACGACACCGCCGCCGTCATCATCACCGCGATCTACCTCGGCAAGGTGCTCGAAGCAATCGCGAAGGGGCGCGCGAGCCAGGCGATCCGCGCGCTGATGGGGCTTCAGGCGAAGACCGCCCGCGTCGTCCGTGGCGGCGTGGAACGGGACATCCCTGTCACGCAGGTGCTCCCCGGCGATGTCATCCGCGTGCGCCCCGGCGAGAAGATTCCGGTGGATGGCACCGTCCTCGAAGGCGCGTCCAGCGTGGACGAGTCGATGCTGACGGGCGAGAGCCTGCCCACCGGCAAGCAGCCCGGCGACGCGCTGATCGGCGCGACGATCAACAAGCAGGGCCTGCTGACGATGCGGGCGACTCGCGTCGGCGCGCGGACGCAACTGGCGCAGATCATCAGGCTGGTGGACGCCGCGCAGACGGCGAAAGCGCCCGTGCAGCAACTCGCGGACAAAGTATCGAGCATCTTCGTGCCGACGATCTTCGGCATCGCCGCGCTGACCTTCATTGGCTGGTTGATCGCGGGCCGCTCGCCAATCGCCGCGATGGTCGCGGCAATTGCGGTGATCGTCATCGCCTGCCCCTGTGCATTGGGGTTGGCGACACCCGCCGCGATCATGGTCGGCAGCGGGCGCGGCGCGGAGCGCGGCATCCTGCTGAAGGGCGGCGAGAGCCTGCAGCGCGTGCGACAGGTGAACACCGTCGTCCTCGACAAGACCGGCACGGTGACGAATGGCGCGCCGGATGTCACGGACATCGTCACGACGGGCGGCTGGTCGGAGGATGACCTCCTGCGCCTCGTCGCCATCGTCGAGCGAGGCTCCGAGCACCCGCTCGCGCAAGCGATTGTGCGGCACGCGGAGGAGCGCAGCCTCGACCTCCCCATGAGCGTCACGAATTTCGAAGCACTCATCGGCGGCGTGCAAGGCACGGTCGGTAAGCGCACCGTCGTCGTCGGCAACGCGCGGCTGTTCAATGAAGCGGGTATCGCCCCAAACTCGGCCCTCGGCACTGAGCACGCGGCACTCGAAAGTCAGGCGAAGACCGCGATGCTCATCGCGGTGGACGGCGAACTGGCCGGGATCGTCGCGGTCGCGGACACCGTCAAGCCGACCTCCGCCGAGGCGGTGCGGACGCTCCACCGGCTCGGCATCAAGGTCGTGATGCTGACGGGCGATAACCGGCGCACGGCGGAGGCGATCGGCAAGGAAGTCGGCATCGACCGGGTGATCGCGGAGGTTCGGCCCGCCGACAAGGCCGCCGAGGTGAAGCGACTCCAGGAAACCGGCAAGGTCGTCGCGATGGTCGGGGACGGCATCAACGACGCCCCTGCCCTCGCGCAGGCGGATGCCGGGATCGCGATGGGAACCGGCACGGACGTGGCGATGGCGGCGGGCGACATCACGCTCGTCAAGGGCGACCTGCGCGGCATCGCGGAGGCAATTGACCTCTCGCGGCGCACGATGCGCACGATCCGCCAGAACCTCGGCTGGGCCTTCGGGTACAACATCGTCCTCATCCCGCTGGCGGTCCTCGGCAAGCTCAACCCGATCTTCGCCGCCGTCGCGATGGCGCTCAGTTCGGTGACGGTCCTCTCCAATTCCCTGCGGCTGCGGGGGACGCGCGCCAGCCAGTTCATAGCGGCGGCAGTGCTCGTGGTCGCCTTCACGGTCGTTGGGTTCGGGACGTATCGCGGGTTGTCCGGGCAGGCGTCCGTCTTCGGCGCAGCCTCCTATGCATGGGGGCCGAACGAGGTGCACATGGCGATGGTCGGGCAGCGCACGACGGCGGAGATGCCGGATGCGTTCCGGGGCGGCGTCAAGACGATCAAGGCGGGCACGACGATCACCTTCATCAACGACGACAACGAGCATGCCCACAACGTCGTGAGCGGCACGCGCAGCGCGCCGACGAAGGACTTCTACAGTGGCCTCCTGCAGCCGGGGCAGCGGTGGCAACAGACCTTCACGACGCCGGGCACGTACGCCTATTTCTGCAGCCTCCATCCCGGAATGGATGGCATCATCACCGTGACGTGATGCGGCGAGCGCCGCGCGCGGAGCACCAACGCGCTGCCGGGGTGGCAGCGCATCAGCGCCCGGAAGGGCAAGGCATTCGGAGGTTCGACAATGGTAATGGAAATGATCACGATGAAGGCCCCGGACATCTCGTGCGAGCACTGCGTCGCGACGGTCAAGAAGACGGTCGGGCAGTTCCCCGGCGTCCAGTCCGTCGAGGCGGATGCGGAGACGAAGATCATCACGCTGACGTACGACCCGATGCAGGCGGATTTGCCCAGGATCGAGGAAGCGCTCGAAGAAGAAGGCTATCCCGTCGAGAAGTAGCACGTAGTACAGAGCGGGGAGATGGGCTGCCCCATCTCCCCGATTTGCTGAGAGGCGGCACTCGTCTTGCGACACGGAACCGTATGATGAAGCGTCTTCGCGTCCGAGCAGCACATCTTCTCCCAACGCTTCCCCGCGCGGGATTGCTCGTGGCGCTCATTATCACGCTGCATCGGGTCGTGATGGCGACACCGGCGCACGGTCAGATCATGCCGATGGCCGCACATAATGCGATGACAAGCGCGCCGATGCAGGAGAGGCGCGACTGCCCTCACCCGACGTGCCCCATGACGATCTGCCCGGCGGTACAAGCGACGATCCCGACACCGGCTGGTATAACCGCCGCATCCCTCTTTGTCGCGGCAATTGCGGCGGTGCTGCCCCGTTTTGGCGTCGCCGGGCCGACCGCAATCGTCTCCCCCGACTGGCGACGACCACCCAGACAGACGCTCGTCCTCTTCCAGACCTTTCGCTGCTAGGAGCGATCCCGGCCGCACCGTGCGGTCGCGTCCCCGCCTTACCAGCGGCGGGGCGCTTCGCGTGATTCAAGATAGCTATCCTATGGAAGAAATTACGAAAGGATTCCTCAAATGCAGAATCGTATCTTCGGGCGCGCATGGCTCAGCGCCGTGCCGGTGTTGATTGTCCTCGCCCTCACCCTCAGCGCGTGCGGCGGCGGCAAATCGGGCACAGCATCATCGGGCATGGGTGGCATGGACCATGGCAGCGCGGGGTCGTCCCCCTCGTCGTCCGCGCCGTTCGACCAGCAGTTCATCGACATGATGGTCCCGCACCACATAGGCGCGGTCGCGATGGCACAGATCGCCCTCACGCGCGCCGAGCACCCGGAACTCAAGACGCTGGCGAATGGCATCATCGCCTCGCAGAACACCGAGATCGGCCAGATGAAACAGTGGCGCACAGCGTGGTACGGCAGCGACCAGACCCCGCCGATGGACCAGATGCAGATGCTGCCGGGCATGGACAGGAACATGATGAGCGGCGGCATGATGTCCTCGGACATCAAGAATCTGCAGGCGGCCTCGCCGTTCGACAGAGCCTTCCTTCAGGCGATGATCCCGCATCATCAGAGCGCAATCGCGGGGGCGAAGCTGGAGCAGGAGAAGGGGATGCACCCCGAACTCAAGCAACTCGCGGGCACGATCATCACTGATCAGCAGAAAGAGATCGACCAGATGCAGGGCTGGCTCAAGGCGTGGTACCCCTAGATGGCGCGCTCCGCCTACCCGATGCCGCCGGGGGCGCTGGCAACGCGGGAGGAGGGGACGGGAAATCCCGTCCTCTTCCTCCATGCCCTCGGGGCATCATCGCGTTACTTTGCCGGTCGGCTCGGGTCGCTCCCCGCGACATATCACTGCATGATGCCGGATTTGCTCGGGTTCGGTCGCTCTCCCAAGCCCGACCTTGCGTATACCATCGAAGACCACCTGGCGGCGCTCCAAGCGACCATCACCCGGCTCTGTCTCACCGAGCAGCCAATTTTCCTCGTTGGCCATTCACTCGGCGCGATCCTTGCCGTCGAGTATGCCGCCCGCTTCCCCGATCACGTCCGTGGCCTTATTCTCCTGTCGTTGCCCGCCTACCAGAGCGAGGAGGAGGCGCAAGCCTACATCATCGAGCACGGGGAGTGGATGGCCCGAGCCACGGTGCTCAACGGCGGCGCCGCCCACGGCCTCCATCTCGTCGTCGCGACCTTCCGGCCACTGGTCGCGCTCCTCGCCCGATCGCTGGCGCGCGATCTTCCTCCGGTGGTTGCCGAAGATTCGGTCCACCATACCTGGCGTTCCTACTCGGGGACGCTTGAACACTGTGTGTTATCACACGACATCATGCCCGCGCTGGCCGCACTCGCGACGTTGCCGATCCTGGCCCTGCACGGGAATGCGGACCCGGCCGCGCCCCTCGCCGCCGTCCAGTCCATCGCAGTGCAGTTCCCCTCGATCACGCTCCGCGTTCTGCCGGGGAAGCATCACCTTTTCCTGACGCAGAATGGCGCGTGCATCGCCGCAATCCAGTCCTACCTCGCGGCACGGCAAATCGCCGAACCGAGCGCTTGACAGATACCCTGCAGAGGTATATCATTGCCCCAATACCCGCAGGGGGTATAACACTTTGGAGGGCTGATTATGTCAGGAATACCCGGCGCCATCGGCGACGCACTCAAGACCGCACTCGACATGTTCTGGGAGGTGCTTTGGCCCCTGATTCTGGGCTTCGGGCTTTCCGGCGTCGTGCAGGCCGTCGTCTCGCACAAGGCGATGGCGCGCTTCCTCGGCGACGATTCGCCCCGCAGCCTCACCTTCGCCAGCCTCTTCGGCATCGCCTCCAGTTCCTGCTCCTACGCGGCGATTGCGCTCGCTCGCTCGCTCTTCCGCAAGGGCGCGAGTTTCACGTCCGCGATGGTGTTCGAGATCGCCTCCACGAATCTCGTCATCGAACTCGGCATCATCCTCGTCGTGCTGCTTGGCTGGCAATTCATGGCGGCGGAGTACCTCGGCGGCATCATCATGGTCATCCTCCTGGCGCTCATCTTCCGCTTCACGCTCACCCCCAAACTGGTGGACCTGGCCAGGAAGACGGCGGACGAGGGCAACGTGGGCCGCATGGAAGGCCACGCGGAGATGGACATGAGCGTCGAGGGCGGCTCGGTCTTCTCGAAAATCTTCAGTCGCCGGGGTTCGACGGCGATCAGCCACTATTTCGTGATGGATTGGGCTTCGATCTGGCAGGATATTGTCATCGGCTTCCTCATTGCCGGCGCGCTCGCCGCGTGGGTGCCGGACACCTTCTGGCAGCGCTTCTTCCTCGCCGACCACCCGACGCTCGCCAAGATCGAGGGTCCGTTGGTCGGGCCGCTCGTCGCGATCATCAGCTTCGTCTGCTCGGTCGGGAATGTGCCGCTCGCGGCGGTGCTCTGGCGCGGCGGCATCAGTTTCGGCGGCGTCGTGAGTTTCATTTTCGCGGATTTGATCGTGCTGCCGGTGCTGGACATCTACCGAAAATACTACGGCGGCAAGGTCGCCCTCTACATCCTCGCGACGTTCTACGCGACGATGGCGGGCGCGGGCTACGTCGTCGAGATCGTCTTCGGCGCGCTCGGCATCATCCCGAAGGATCGCACGGTCGGGAAGATCACCGAGGGCATCCAGTGGAACTACACGAGCTGGCTCAACATCGCCTTCCTCGTCATCGCCCTGATCCTCGTCATCCGCTTCCTGCGGACGGGCGGACCGGCGATGCTGCGGATGATGGGCAAGCCGATGGGCGGGATGGGCCACGACGACACGGGCCACGCCACGCCGGAACATGGCGGCCACGGGATGAGTCATGGCGCGCATTGACGCCTGCCGCGTCTCACCCGACGCGCCGAACCATTGCGGCCAGAACCCACTCATGCGCTACGTCTGGCTCGGTCGCGCGCTGGTGCGGGGGATACGTCTGGCCATGGACCGGATACGTACGTACAATGGCGAGGGCGGTGGGGAGAGGAGGGTTTGCATCGTGCGGAGACGTGAACAGCGGCGGCAACGATCCTGGTGGGCCGTCTTCTGTGTGTTTGTCGCGCTCCTCATGCCGCTCGCGCTCCCACTCCTTGTCCGTGCCGACCCCGTCGCGGCGAGCAGCCCCGTCGTCTTTGCCGACCCCGCCTTCCGCGCCCTCTGGCGGCGCACCGACGACCTCGCGCGCGGCAAGCGCTCCTATCTGTGGGGGCCAATCGACGGCAGCCCCCCGATCATCGCGCGCGAGCCGTACGCCGAAGCGCCCGGCGGCGCGCGACTCGTCGAGTACTTCGACAAGACGCGCATGGAGCGAACCGACCCCACCACCAGCCGAGCGACGTTGGGGTTCGTCACCAACGGCCTCCTCGCGACGGAGATGATCTCCGGTCGCCTGCAGGTGGGGAACAAGACATTCGAGACGCGCGCCCCCGCCGCAGTGACGATCGCGGGAGACGCGAGCGACCCCGACGGCCCAACGTTTGCCACCTTCACCGCCCTCACCGGTGCGCCGCCCCTCGCCGCGAGCGCGCCGGTCACGCAGACGGTGGACAAGGGCGGCGCCATCGGTGGGGACGGGCCGGGCGGCGTCACGGCGGGCGAACTGGTCGCGGAGACGAACCATCGCACCGCCTCCGTCTTCCGCGATTTCATCTTCAGTTCCGGCCCGATCGTCGCGGGGGAGCAAACCGCCAGCGGGCCGCTCTTCGGCAATGGGTATGCGGGCGGCGTCGGTTTCCCCATCACCGAAGCGTACTGGGCGAAGGTGCGCGTCGGCGGCGCGCAGAAGCAGGTGCTCGTGCAGGCATTCGAGCGGCGCGTGCTCACCTACACGCCCGGCAACCCACCCGGTTTCGCGGTGGAGGCGGGGAATGTCGGCCTCCAGTATCTCCGCTGGCGCTACGGCGACGCGCAACCGCCCGCGCCGAGCCAGCGCGTCGCGTACACCACGAAATCCGGCGGGGGCGTGGCCACGCTCGTCGTCGCCGACACAGACGGCAGGAATCGCACGACCCTCGCTACGCCGGAGAGCGACGCCCGCGCGCCCACATGGTCGCCGGACGGCGCGCAGATCGCGTACGCGGCGGGCGGCAAGATCGCCATCGTCGGCGCGGACGGCAAGAATAGTCGCGTCGTCACCGACGGGACGGGCGACGACCTCCCCGCATGGTCGCCGGACGGCACGCGCATCGCCTTCGTGCGTGGGCACGATCTCGCCGTGCTCTCGGTCGCGAATGGTGGCGTGACGACACTCTTCGCGGGCATGCCGGGAATCAACGCGGTCGCGTGGTCGCCGGACGGCGCGCGGCTCGCCATCGAGCGCGGTACGAATGTCTGGACAATCAACGCGGACGGCTTCGGACTGTCGCTCGTGCTCGCGGGGACGAATGGTACAGCGTTCCGCGCCCCCTCATGGACGCCGGATGGCGCCCGCCTGGTCGCCACCCGTGAGACGGGGGGAGCGCGCACCGTGGTCGTCGCGACCGCAGACGGGAAGGATCAGCGCCATCTGGCGAGCGGCATCGGCGGCGCGGTCTCCGCCGATGGGACGCGGGCCTTAATCGTTAGCGGTGGCCGCATCATCGTGACGAACTTTCAGGGTCTCCAACCGCGCCCGCTCTCCCCCGATGGCGAAACCGCCGCCTTCCCCGCGTGGTCGCCGTAGGTTGGATGAGCCACAGAGACAGAGAGAGCATAGAGAGGGAACGATTGTACAACGCGGCGATGAAGACGATGGGAGCGGTAAACGTTCCTGCCTTCTCTCTTTTTCCTCATATTCTTCTCTGTGTCCTCTGTTCCACTATGGTTAAATCCCATGCCGCCATAACGCTGACACACCGTCGCGCTATACTGGATTATGGTCATTTCCCCGCCGGATGGGGGGACTGGCGGCTGTTCGAATGGACATCACCGCGCTGCCCGAATGGGCGATGCGAAACAAAGGAGCACAGAGTATCGTCAAAACCAGGAGATGCGGCTGTTCGTTCTGAGAGATGGAACGCACATTCGCGGCCCACATCGGGAAATGACCGAGAGCGGATACGGGTCGGGCGCGAGAGGGACGGTTCGATGCAGCGACAGGAAATACGGCGAGTACGACCCTGGTGGCCCTGGCGCATCACGCCGAAGCCGGAGCGGATCGCGCGGCCCAACGGTTGGCATACGCTCCTCGAACTGTGTATCCTCTTGTTCGTGACGCTCGCATACTTCCTCACGCGCGGGCTGATCCGCGGGAGAGAGGACGACGCAGTTCGGCACGCGCAGCAGGTGCTCAACATCCAGAATGCACTGCATCTGAACATTGAGCATCCGGTGCAGCGGTTCGCCCTGCATCACGACTGGCTCCTGCAGATCGCGAACAACTTCTACCTTTACGCGCACCTGCCGGTGCTGATCGGTGTGGCCATCTGGCTCTATGTCGCGCGGCCCTGGGCATACCCGTGGTTCCGCAATGCCTTCCTGCTCTCCGCGATCTTCGGCCTGTCGATCTACGTTCTCCTGCCCGTCGCGCCGCCGCGCTTCATGCCGGGGTTCGTGGACACGATGGCACTCTACGGCTTCAATGTGGACGGCTCCGCAGCGGGGCCGCTCTACAACCCCTACGCCGCGATGCCGAGCCTCCATGTGGGCTGGTCGCTGCTTGCAGGGATCGCGATGATCGCCTGCGGGCGGGCATGGTGGCTCCGTGCAGCCGGCGTTGCGCTGCCAACACTCATGACCCTCACCGTCCTCATGACGGGGAATCACTACATCCTCGATGCCATCGCGGGGGCCGCCGTGGTCGTCACCGCGCTGACCCTCTCCGCCCTCTGGTCATCCTGGTCGATGGCGCGGGCGCGAACATCCCGCATCCCTGCCTGGATTCCCTCGGCGCTCTGGCGGCGATGATCGCCCCGACAGCGTATCGACCGGACGAAGGAGCCATGGATCCTCTCCGCCCTTCCCAAACCAAACGGGGGCCGCTGAAGAAGTAGCCCCCGTTTGGTTGACCGGTGATTACCGGTTTTCTGCCCTAGCGAAAGTAGCGGTCAAACCCGGCCGCGCGGTCGAAGGCGCGGCGCGTGACGCCATCCGTGTTGATGCTCGTCGCGGCGGAACCAAACTCGCTGGCGAGCGTCAGGTTTGTGGATCCACCGCGCGTGATGGATCGCAACTCCTGGCCGCAGAAGCCGCCCTCACCGACAGTGCACGGCGTGTTCGCCGACGCCGGAACGGCGCTGAACAGGCTCACCGCCGTCAGTACGCCCGCAAGACCAAGGACAAACCGACGCTTCGTCATACTCTTCATGCTCGGTACCTCCATCATTGTGCAAAAAAGATTGCACCGATCTCTGCCGCGCTCCCTGTACACCGCCGCATGATACCGAGATTTTACACTTCGTCAACATTTTACGCATTTTTGACAATCAAAGTTTACGAATAACGTTACTATATTGGGGGCAAACAGGAAGATTCGCCAACTCTTCCCGGTTGTGTCCGGAGACTTCTGTAATTAGAGCGCCGCTTTGACACGCGGCCATCGTCCTCCACGATCGGTAATGACAACAGACCGGATCGAAGGAGGAACCCGATGGCCTACAAGCAGCGTATCGGCATGGCGACAACGACACAATCCATCTTGACGGACGATCCCGACTTCTTGCATCTGATCGTCGAGCGCATGGTGCAAGCGGTGCTCGATGCGGAGATGACCGCACACCTGCACGCCGAGCCCTACGAGCGCAGCGTGGAGCGGAAAGGCTACCGCAACGGCTACAAACCGAGGCAACTGAACACCCGCGTCGGCACGCTCACGTTACACATGCCGCAGGATCGGGACGGCACCTTCTCAACGCAACTCCTTGCCCACTACCAGCGCAGCGAGAAGGCGTTCGTGCTGGCGCTCATGGAGATGTACGTCGCGGGCGTCTCGACGCGCAAAGTCCGCGAGATTACTGAAGTCCTGTGTGGCACGAGTTTCTCCAAGAGCCTCGTCTCTGAACTAGCGGGGCAGTTGGACACGGAGTTAGACGCATGGCGGCATCGCCCGCTGACGGAGACGGCCTACCCGTATCTCAGCGTGGATGCACGCTACGAACATGTCCGACAGGGCGGACGGATCGTGAGCCAAGGAGTCCTGATTGTCGCGGGTGTCCGGCAAGACGGCCACCGCGAGATTCTGGCCGTCGCCGTCGCGCGGATACGGAGAGCGCTGCGACGTACCACCATCTCTTTGCGGAACTCAAGACGGCGGCCTGCGTGGGGTGCGGCTCGTGACGAGCGACAATCACAAAGGATTGACGGCGGCGATTGATCGGCACATCCAAGGCGCAAGCTGGCAGCGGTGCCAAGTCCATTTTGCTCGTGATCTGGTCAAGATGGTCGGGACGGGGCGACGCGGGGAAATCGAGGCGGATGTTCGCGAAATCTTCGCGGCAACGACACGCGAGTAGGCGATGGCGATATCAGAGGCTGTGGCGGCACGCTGGAAGCGGTCCCATCCGGCAGTCGCCCGGTTGATCGAGGAAGGAGTGGAGGATTGCCTTGCCTGTCTGGCGTACCCCTTGGCGCACCGTACCCGGATACGCACCACGAACGGCTTGGAGCGGCTCAACGAGGAGATCAAGCGGCGCACGCGGGTGGTGCCGGGTGCCCTCTGGGCAGATTCCCGAATGCGGAGGCCTGTCTGCGGCTGGTGACGGCGTTGTGCGTCGAGCAATCGGAGGAGTGGCTCAGCGGGCGACGCTACTTCGACATCGGCGATCTGTCCCCTGCTGTAAACCGCCTCCTATGACTGTCGGGGCATACCCAGGCCGCTGGCGCGATATTCGCCCTCACCGCATGGGCGGAACAGCGAGCGCATGTACAGCGCAGGAAGTTTGCTGTAAACTCGCGACGTCGCCCACAGCACCCGAAAGGAGTCGCGCCATGCAAACTGTGGTCTCCATCGCTGACCTGCCGCCCTTGGAAGGCCCCAAGGGTGTGGTTCCCGGGCGGTTCTTGCTCGAAGGCTCCCACTTCGGCCTCGATCATCTGACGCTCGTCATGGGCGAGACCGCGCCCGGAGCTGGCATCCCCCTGCACCGGCATACCTACGAGGAGTTGTTCATCGTCCACGGCGGCCGGGGCACTTATACCGTCGGCGCTGAGATCGTGGAGGCCGGACGCGGCGACGTGGTGCTCATCCCGTCCAGCGTGCCGCACCGCTTCATCAACAACGGTCGGGATACGCTGTACCACACCGCCGTACACTCGATGGGCACGTTTGCGCTCGAGTATCTCGACTGAGCATGCGCCGGCTTTGGTTCCGGCGGCGGACAGTAACAGTAAAGGAGGGATGCATGTCGGCGGAAGCGAATATGGCGGTGGTGCGGCGCTACATCGAGAGTTACTTGAACGAGGAGGATGAGACGGCCTTGCATGAGGCCGTCTCACCGGACTGGGGCTCGCACGGGACGCAATCGGCCACCGCGACCCCTGCGGGTTTGCCGCCCGGGGTGGCGGGCGTGAAGCAGCTGCACGAGGAGGTGCGGGCGATCTGGCCGGACAACCGATGGACGATCGAGGACATCTTCGCGGCGGGGGACCGGGTGGCAGTGCGGATGACGAGTCGGGCGACGCATCGGGGGACGTATCGGGGCATCCCGGCGACGGGGAAGCGGGTGGAGTTCGCGGCGATCTGGATCTTCCGCATCGCGGAGGGGAAGATCGCCGAGGTGTGGCGGAGCGCGGACGACCTGGGCAGGGTGGTGCAGATCGGTGGGAAGATCGTGCCGTCTGATCGGTAGGGGTGTAACGTGGAGGAATCTACAGAACTTCGCGGACACAATCCTCTTCCCCTGATGAATGAGTAAGGGTGAACACGCTGCTATACGCCACACGGCGAACAAACGCGCGAATGCTTGCGGGCAGTGACCATCCATCGCACTCGGCTACCGGCGCACGAGCCGCGTCGTCGGGGAAAGGCCACGGATACGGCCCCGCTTGGCGACCGCCCTGCCGTCGATCTCCTTCAAATCCGCCGTGAAGTCAATCGCGGGCGCGCCGGCGATCGCGCTGCCGACGCCGAAGAGATCGACCGGCGCGCGCTCCGCCCGGAAGCGTGCGATGCGCTCCACCGAGAGTCCGCCCGAGATGATGATCCGCACATGCGCCAGGCCCGCGCCATCGAGCCGCGCCCGCGTCTCGCGCACGAGGTCGGGCGTCACGCCGCCCCGCTCGGAGGGGGTGTCGAGGCGAACGCCGCCGAGGTCCGCGCCAAGCGCTTCGCCCACGCGCAACGCCTCCTCGACCTCGTCGTGGAAGGTGTCAACGAGCACGACGCGGCTGACCGCCGGGTCGATCGTCGCGTGGAAGAGCCGCGCTGCCCGCACCGTGTCACCCAGCACGAGGACGAGCGCGTGCGGCATCGTGCCGGAGGGCGCGACGTCAGCCATCCGCGCCCCGATGATCGACGCGCACGCCTGGCACCCGCCGATGATCGCTGCATATTCCATTGCCCCCACGGCGTTCGGATGGATGTGCCGCGCGCCGAATGCGACGACGGGCACGCCATCCGCCGCCGTCACCGCCGCCCGCGCCGCCGTCGCCCAGCCCGTGCCGGAGGAGAGATAGCCGAGGTACGCCGTCTCGTACAGGCAGAAGGATTGGTAGCGGTCACGGATGCGCAGGGCGACTTCCTTGCGCGCAATCGCGTCCCCATCGGCCAAACTTTCGATCACCGCATCCGGCGAGCAGACCCGTTCGAGCAGCGCGCGCGCCTCGCGCATCCCGCAGAGCACGCCGTCACGCCCGGCGAAGACCTCCATCGTCACCACGGGGTTCTCCCCCGCCGCCACGAGGATCTCTTTGGTGCGGTGGAAGTAGACATCGGCGGTATCGCCGCGCAGTACCGCGTCTGTTGGTGCGAAGAGCGTGTTGTCAGGCATCGCTTCCTCCTTATCGTAGACGGTAGTCAGTAGTCAGTAGACGGTAGACAGAAAGGACAACGGGATCACGGATCCGTTCCGACTACTGACTACTGACTACTGTCTACTATTGCTCCCAGCACGCGACGCAGATGGTCGAGGGCGAAGCGGTGCGCGTCGGGATCGAAGGTCGCCACGCACTCCGCCGGGACAACGACCGGGTAGTCGCGATTGCGCGCGTCCGCCACGGTATGCATCACACAGATGTCTGTGCAGACGCCGACGACGGTGACGACATCCGGTTGCAACGCCGCCAGCCGTGCATCAAGGTCCGTGCCATAGAAGCCGCTATAGCGCGTTTTTGACATGACATTGGTTGGATCAGCGAGGTCCGCCAACTCCGGGACAATCTCCGCCTCGTCGGTACCACGGATGCAGTGTGGCGGGAACATCGCGAACTCCTTGTCGTCCAGCGCGTGGTTGTCCGCGACCCAGAGAACTGTCGCCCCGCGTGCCCGCTCCGCAAGGATGCGCCGCCGCACCGCCGGGATGATCGCCCGCGCCGTGTCGCCGCAATCGAGCGGGCGACCTGGTTCAAGGAACCCGCGCAGCATGTCCACCACGATGACGACGCGACGCTCTCCATCAGCCGTCTCGCTCATGAGAACCCTCCTGATGCCATGATTGTGAAGAAAATCACGATATCACGAGTGAGTATAGCATGATCGGTTCGTCATGTCGTATCCGTACGAGATGGCACCGCGAGGTACGCGCTCAGGAAACGCCCTGATAGACCGTGTCGTGGTCGCCAATGTCGAGCAGTCGCTTGCGAAAGAACTATTCGCCTGCTTGAAAATTCCTTCTCAGACTTCAACGATGTACGTCACTCGTCATCGTCGCTCGCTGCATCGATTGCCTCCATCAGTTCATCGACATTGTTGAAGTGACGAACCTCTCCTGCGGCAACATCCGCAAGCGCCTCCCGAACACGGGCCACATAAAGCTCATGGGAATCTTCCACGAGTTCTTCGTATGCGCCTTCTCCATCACAACATAGCGCGGCTCATTGTGTGTGATGATATACACCGGCCCTTCCGCTATCAGGTCATCGACGGCGCTGATACCACGCCGCTTAACCTCCTGCGCTGATTGTACGCATTTAGGTACTTCTTTCAGTACTCATGATGAGTGGATCACGGCATGGACGCCCCGGCACGACTCCCGTACACTGCGACGAACGGGAGGCGAACGCGCATGAGCGTCCGGCGGGGGCGATACGAGAACAAGGAAGAGGCGCAAGCGGCCCAACGCGCCTACTACAACGACGTGATGCCAACGCAGACAGAGGGGCGATTCCGTTCCGGCGCATTGCAGGAATTGTATCTGGCGCGTCGCATCGCCTTTGCGCGGCGGTATACACCACTACACGCCCGCTGGCTCGATCTCGGTTGCGGTGATGGCGTGATTACGGCGGCGATCGCGGCCTTCGCGGACGACGTTGTCGGTGTGGACATCAGCGACCGCAACATCGCCGTCGCGAACGAGTTGCGCGCCCGCCCGAATGTCCGCTACATCCGCGCGGCGGTCGAGGAGCCGGAACGGTACGCGGACGGACACTCCTTCGATGCGGTCTCGGCCTTCGAGGTCTTAGAGCACGTCTACGACCCGGCGGTCTTCCTGCGGGATGCCGTCGCGCAACTGCGGCCGGGCGGCGTCCTGCTCCTCTCGACGCCGAACGCCGCGAGCCTGACGCGCCGCCTGAAGCGGTGGTTTCGCCCACTCATCCACCGCGCCGGGTACGCGGACGCTGACGCGCTGATCGAGGAGCACCACCGCGAGTACACGCTGCCCGACCTGCGCCGCCTCGCGTGGGATGCGGGCCTGAAGATCATCAATGAGGACGGCGTTGTGCTCCTCCTCCCCTTTCCGAACACACTGGAGCGGATCACGCAGTGGCGACCGATCCACGCCCTGAATGTCCGCTCCGGCGGCTGGTACCCGCCCCTCGCCGCCGAATGCTACCTCGCCGCGCGGAAAACGCTTTGAACCACAGTGGGACAGAGGACGTGAAGAAGGGTCTTAACACAGAGGGCACAGAGGAAAAAAGAGAATTGCTCTGTGCCCTCTGTGCTCTCTGCGCGCGCTGTGTTAGAACCTGGTCCCTCTTCGCACTCTTTGCGCCTTTGCGGTTCAACCGGTTTCGACTCCAATGCGTCTGACCGTACTGTCACTGAACATCTGGAACTATCAGCGGGATTGGGCGGCGCGGCGGGAACGAATCGCGGCGCTGATCCGCGACTGCGCGCCCGATGTCGCCGCGCTGCAGGAGGTGCGGCGCGACCCCCGATACGCATTTGGCAGGGATCAGGCCACGCAACTCGCGCGGCGAACCGGGCTGCGGCGTGTGTACGCGCCCGCGATGCGATACTGGCGCGTCCCGCGTACTGAGGAAGGGCTGGCAATCCTCACGCCGCACACGATCCTCCGGCATATAGTCGTACCGCTCTGCTGGGATGGGCGCGACCGCTTTGACCCGAATCGCCGCATTGCCCTTCATGCGACGCTCGCGCTACCGGGCGGGGTTCCCCTCGACTGTTGGGTGACGCACCTGAACCAGCGCCCGCCGATCCAGGATGCGAGCGCGGCACGGCTGGGCGCGGCAATTGCCGCGTGCGACACACCCCTCCCGCCTCTCCTGATGGGTGACTTCAATGCCGAACCGCCTGCAAGAGCAATCACGCTGCTTCGTGAGAGCGGCTTACAGGATATGTGGCCAGCCGCTGCTCCCAATTACCCCGGCAACACGTATCCCGCCGAATCGCCGCGCGGCAGAATCGACTATCTGTTCGCCGCGCCCGGTTGGGATGTCGTCCACATGGAGCGCGTTGGCGTTGGGGGGCGCATGCTCTCCGACCACTGCGGGTTACTCGCCGTTCTCGCGAATCCGGACGCGGTTATCGCGTCATCGCCGCAAGGAAGCGATGCTTGATTTGCACCGCGTCCCATCCGTGCCGCGCCGCGCTGTTGCCGTCCGCGATCTTCACGGCGACGACCGCCGGGCCGGGCGTGTCGAGCGCGTCCACGACGGCCCGCTCGAACTCCGTGGTCGTTACCGGGGCGTAGACCTGCGGAATGCCCGCGCCGCGCGCGATGGCCGCGATGGCCGTTCCCGCCGCCGCCGCCGTCTGCTGTGAGCCGGTCAGCGCGTACGTGCCGTTATCCATGATGACGAGCAGGTAGCGCACGGGCCGCATCCGTGCGATCGTCGCCAGGGAGCCGAGGTTCATCAGCACGCTCCCCTCGCCTTCGAGGACGACGACGCGCTCATCGGGCCGCGCGAGCGCGTACCCCAGCCCCAGCGACGACGCCAGCCCCATCGAGCCGAGCATGTAGAAGTTCTGCGGGCGATCCGCAGCGGCGAAGAGGTCGAACCCCGCGTTGCCGATCCCCGCGAAGACCGTCTCGTCCGTCAGATGCGCGAGCACGCGGCGCGTCAGGTCCAGCCGCTCCATCGTCTCAGCCATTCGATGTACTCTCCAGATATGCGAGGTGAGTCAACACTGTCTCAGTTGTCCACGTCGCAACGCCACAGCCGAGTTAGTCCGCATCCGCCGTCCAGATATCAGCGCCGGTGACTAATGCAAGCGCGACCGTGTGCCAGTCGTCAGGATCACGCGGAACGCGGATGCGTGCCACCGTTTCACGAGAATCATAGACCGCTTCGGGAATTTGCGCGATTCTATCAGCCACGGTCGTGAGCGCTTCCGCAAGAATGCTCTCCGCGATGTCTGTCGTCAGCGTCCCACGCAGTGTCATGAGAGTAATGCATTTGCGAAGCTCATATTCCGATTCGCTCCACACAGCCTCGGCGACTTTCAATCGCAGTGCGGAACGCGTAATCAACTCACGCCCCGCACGCGAGGAAGTTCCGCAACAAGTACATTTGCATCGACAATCAAGTGCATTAGAAGGGCTTGTTGAGATCGAAAAGATCGGCAAGTTCGTCTTCGGTCATCCCAGTCTCATCAAGTGCACGCTTCACTGCCGCCGCAAGCCTTTCCACGTCTTCCCGAATCTTCTCTTCACTCGCACTCGGAGCGGGAGGGTAATAGCCGATCGGCTTTCCGTGTTTTTCCACGGAAAGCACCTCATCACCAGAGAGATAGGTCGTTGCTCTGTCCCGAAATTCTCGCACGCCCACATGACGCATCACATGCACCCCCTTTGTGACCATGCCGTGGTCACGATATATCGCACTACGCGGAGAGAGGCAAGCGCGTGTCATTCCTTCCGTGCATCCAGATAGACGATGAAGTCCAGCCAGCCGGGCGAATGGCCGTACTCGGTGAGGATCGCGGCGACCTCACTGCGGTGCTGCGTGCCGTGGTTGACGAGGTGGAGCATCTGCTGCCAGAGCAGGTACGCCATCGGCTCGTTCCGGCTGTTGACGTAGCGGAGCGTGCGTTCCAGCGCCGCCTCATCGACCTGCGCGACGAAGGCATGCATCTCCCCGTCGATCTCCGCCCATCGCGCCCGAACTGCGCCGACATCGGGATATGCGATAGGATCGAAGCGGGCGGGACTGGGCCGGCCATGCCAGCGCGAGAGCCAGTTCCACTGCGCCCAGAGCGCGTGCACAAGCGTGTCACGCACGGACGAAAAACTCGCGCTCCCCGCCGCGATGAACTGCGCATCGCTCAGGTTCGCGGCGGTCGCGAGGATGCGCTCATCCGCCCATGTGTGGTAATCGTAGAACGTGCGGATCAGGTCGGCTTTCATCCTTACCTCCTTGTTTACGCTTCTTTCTTGCCACCCGACAGCAGCCCGGAGATGATGAAGGCGACGGGTGCGTTCGTCAGGTACGCGGTCGTCAGGGCGAAGTCCATCGTGCGTTCGAGGGCGTCGGGACGGTCGAGTGTGTGATGTTGGATGTCGAGCGCGTCGAGCATCCGCGTGACGCCCCGGCCCATGCCGCGCTGCGCGGGGTTGAATTCGTTGAGCGACCCGCGCCCGGCGATCATCATCACGAGCGGCAGTTGGTATGGCACGACCAGCGAGCCGAGCGCGTTCGGGCAGTTGCCAAAGCCGCTCGTCTGCATCAGCAGCACGCCCCGCCGCCCGCCGAGCAGGCCCCCCGCGACCACGCCGACGCCCTCCTCCTCCCGTGTGCAGGAGACGGTCGTCACCGCCGGGTCCGCCTCGAACCGGCGGATGATCGGCGCGACGATATTGTCCGGCACATGCGCGACGAGCGTGATCCCCGCTTCCCGCAGCCGCTCATAGATCACACTACTCCACATCATCGTAACCCCCAACCGAATGAACTGCTGTATTGCGTCGAGGCGCATCATGCGTCCCGGTATGCGACGGCGTCAACCGGCATCGATGAACGCTGCGAAAAAGGATCGTTCCATCGCGTGCCGTTGGATCCCAGCCACAGAGGATCGCGCAAGCGCCGTGGCACAGAGATTGCAATCATACACGCGACCCCTCTTCCCTTTCCTTGCCCGGTGCGGTCCCCACCCGCCCGGGCCTTTTCTTTTTAAGTAACGAGTGACGAGTGGGACCGGAGAAGTTTCCTCAGGAGTTACACGATTCCTGAGAGAAACCGGGTGGTGGCAGGGCTAAAGCCCGCCACCACCGGGAATACCGCCTCAACGGCATACGCCCGATACTCCTCGCTACTCGTTACTCCGCGCTGGTGGTACGATGGAATCCGCTTTGGTCGTTTCAATTCGTTGAGCAGGAAGGGGAATCGTGCGATGCTCCAGTTCGAGACCACCAACCGCGTCTTGCAGGAAGGGCGGCTATTTGAGCCGTCCGACGCGATGCGCGAGCAGGCGAATATCACCGCGTACATGCAGAGTAAGGGTTTCGAGAATTACGACGACCTCCACCGCTGGTCAATCGAGCACCCGGGCGATTTCTGGGCGGAGATGGCGGAGCAGTTGCACTGGTTCTCCCCGTGGGAGAAGGTGCGGGACTGGCAGTTCCCCTACGTCAAGTGGTTCACCGGCGCGAAGACGAACATCGTCTACAACTGCCTCGACCGGCACCGCGGCACGCACGTCTGGAATCAGATCGCCTACTACTGGGAGGGCGAGGACGGCGCGACCCGTTCCTTCTCCTACGCCGATGTCTGGCGCGAGACGACCAAGTTCTCCGACGTGCTGACGAAGCTCGGCATCACGCAGGGTGACAAGACCTGCATCTACATGCCGAAGATTCCCGAGCAGGTCGCCGCGATGCTCGGCACGACGCGGATCGGCGCGGCGCACTCCGTCGTCTTCTCGGGCTTCTCGGCGCAGGCGCTGCGGGACCGCATCCAGGAGGGCGAGGCGAAGATCGTCATCTGTGCGGATGGCTACCAATACCGCGGTAAACTCGTCGATTTGAAGGCCATCGTCGATGCCGCCGTGCGCGAGTGCCCGACGGTGGAGCACGTCATCGTCGTCAAGCGGGCGGGGAACGCGGTCACCTGGGTGCAGGGGCGCGACCTCTGGTATCACGACTTGATGAGCATCGCCAAGCCGGGGATGCCCGCCGCCGAACTGGACAGCGAGACGCCGCTCTACTACCTCTACACCTCCGGCTCTACCGGCAAACCGAAGGGGATCGTCCACACTCACGGCGGCTACATGGTCGGCACGTACACGACGACGAAGTTCATCTTCGACATCAAGCCGCATGACATCTTCTGGGACACGGCCGACCCCGGCTGGGTGACGGGCCACTCGTACATCGTCTACGGCCCGATGCTCGCGGGGTGTACGCAGGTCTTCTACGAGGGCGCGGTGGACTTCCCGAACCCCGGCCGCGTCTGGAAAACAATCGAGAAGTACGGCGTGACGATCCTCTACACCGCGCCGACCGCCATCCGCGGCCTGATGCGGCAGGGCGACCAGTGGCCGGCGAGCGCGGATCTCTCTTCGCTGCGGCTGCTCGGCTCCGTCGGCGAGCCGATCAACCCCGAGGCGTGGATGTGGTACCGCAAGGTGACGGGCGACACGCACCCGATTATGGACACATGGTGGCAGACGGAGACGGGTGCGATCATGATCTCGCCGACGCCGATCATGCCACTCAAGCCGGGCAGCGCGACGAAGCCCTTCCTCGGCATCGAGGCGGACGTGGTCGACAAGGCGGGCAACCCCGTCAGCGCGGACAACGGCGGCTACCTCGTCATCCGACAACCGTGGCCGAGCATGATGCGCACGATCTACCGCGACGCGGAGCGGTACGAGTCGTACTGGCACACGATCGAGGGCGTGTACTTCGCGGGGGACTCCGCGTTCCGCGACGCGGACGGCTATTACTGGATTCAGGGGCGCGTGGACGACGTGATTAAGAAGGCGGGGCACCGCCTCGGGTCGTCCGAGATCGAGAGCGCGCTCGTCTCCCACGCCGCCGTCGCGGAGGCCGCCGTCATCGGCAAGCCAGACGACGTAAAGGGCGAGAGCGTCAAGGCATTCGTCATCCTCAAGAGCGGCTACACCGCGTCGGATGCGCTGAAGACCCAGCTCGTCAATCACGTCCGCGAAACGGTCGGCCCGATTGCGCAGCCGGACGAACTCGACTTCGTGCCGAGCCTGCCGAAGACCCGCAGCGGCAAGATCATGCGCCGCTACATCAAGGCGCAGGAGTTGGGCCAGCCAACCGGCGACATCTCGACATTGGAGGAATAGACAGGTTCGCGGTTTTTGCAAGGCAAGCGTTGACAAAGGTGGATACGGGGTCTACAATTCTGATTGCACGGTGTATCCGAGACCCGACGTGATACAGGAGTTCAAGCATGAGTGTTGCAACACAAGAGCAGACCAGCATGGTCCTCACCGATGAAGCCGCCACGCAGGTCCGCACATTGATGGAGAAGCAGGGCCGCACGGATCTCGCCCTCCGTCTTTTCGTGACGCAGGGTGGCTGCTCCGGTTTCTCCTACGGCATGGCGCTCGACCCGAATACCCGCCCGGACGACGCGGTGTTTGAGAAGGACGGCGTCCGCCTGATCGTCGATGCCTTCAGCCAGAAGTACCTCGGCGGCGTCGAAGTCGGCTTCTCGTCCAACCTGATGGGTGGCGGCTTCACGATCAAGAACCCGAACGCCGCGTCCTCCTGCGGCTGTGGCCACTCCTTCCGCACCAAGGAAGAGGACGGTCAGCCGAAGCGCTGCGGCCACTAACTGCACGTCGTCAGCAGAGAAGGCCGGACATTTCATCCGGCCTTTTCGTTTGCGTTGTGTGACGCGCGCAAAACAGGCAACGGTGTGGATGCATCATCCGCCCCATTCGTTTCATACGTTGTTCCTCCCATCATAAGAACACGTACTGGCGCCTCGGTCTTACGAGGCGGTATTTCTTGTCGTTATCTGGCCTGAAGTCCGAACAGATACCTGATGATTCTGAGATGCGCCGATAGACCGATCTTCAATCGGGAGCGCCGCTGGTATACTGGGCGGAGGCGGTTGCACCTCCGCGTGACCGCCCTTCCATCGTACCGACGACTGTCCACTGACTCTATTGGAGACTCTATTGGATATCACAGCGACGCCGCTCCCGAAGGCGGATATTCTCATCGTTGGGCTGGGGCCGGGGGGCCGGGGGAGCATCACGCAGGATGCGTTCAAGGCGCTCCACGGCGGCAAGGTCTTCCTCCGCACGCGCATTCACCCGACGGTGCAGCAACTCCTCAACCAGAACTGGAACTCGTTCGACTACCTCTACGAGCAGTCCGAGTCGTTCATGGAATTGTACCAGGCGATCACATGGGCGGTCATCAACGCGGCGAAGGAGGCGAAGTCGAAGGGGCATCATGTCGTCTATGCCGTGCCCGGCAACCCGTACATCGGGGAGGCAACGACGCGGCTTATTCAGCACACGGCGGAGCAGCAGTCGCTCTCCGTGCGCGTCATCCCTGGCATGTCGTTCCTCGATGCCGCCGCCGCGCTCATCCCCGGCGACATCGTCGCGGAAAACTGTCAGGTGGTGGACGGGCTGGACCTCAATGTCCGCGTCCACGACGACCCATTTGCGGGCGGCGCTCTACCAATCTCGCCGCTCCGCCCCGCGCTGATCACGCAGGTCTACGACCGGCGCATCGCCTCCGGCGTCAAACTCGCCCTGATGCGCCTCTACCCGGACGACCACATGATTACGGTCTTGCAGGCGGCGGGCAACGTGGCGATGGAGCAGGTCGCGCAGGTGCCGCTCGCGGAACTCGACCATGGCCGCGTCATCATGCCGGATCATCTGACGACGCTCTACGTGCCGAAGGTCGAGGGGCTGGAGCGCTCCCGCACCGCCGAGGCGTTGCAGCGGATCATGGCCCGCCTCCGCGCGCCGGAGGGGTGCCCGTGGGATCGCGAGCAGACGCACGTCTCCATCCGCCCGAACATGATCGAGGAGGCGTACGAGGCGGTGGACGCCATCGACGCGGACGACCCCGACGCCTTGCGCGAGGAACTGGGCGACCTGCTCCTGCAAGTCGCGCTCCACGCGCAGATCGCGGAGGAGGCGGACGAATTCACGCTGGAGGATGTCTACGAGACGGTGAACGCGAAACTCGTGCGCCGCCACCCACACGTCTTCGGCGACGCAAAGGCGGTGGACGCTACTGCAGTCCTCGGCATCTGGCAGGACGCGAAGCGCAAGGAGCAGGGCGCGGGCGACGCCCCGACGTCGCTGCTCGGCGGGTTGCCACGCTCGATGCCAGGCCTGGCGTACTCGCAGGCGATGCAGGAGCGTGCTGCTCGCGTCGGCTTCGAGTGGCCGAACCGCGCGGGCGTGCTGGAGAAGTTGCGCGAGGAACTGGACGAACTCGCCGCCGCGAAGTCCCCGGACGATCAGATCGAGGAACTCGGCGACCTCCTCTTCGTCCTCGTCGATTGGGCGCGCTGGCACGGTGTCGAGGCGGAGGACGCGATGCGCGCCGCCAACGCGAAGTTCGTCCGCCGCTTCGGCGTGATCGAGCGCAACGTCGCCACCTCCGGCCGCGACTGGCACGCTTTCACGCTCGATGAACTGGAAGTCTTCTGGCAGCAGGCGAAAGCGGAAGAGAAGCAAGTAACGAGTAACGAGTAACGAGGAGTCGGAGATGCCTGCACGGCGCGAGGAACAAGGATCAAGAGAGGCGCGTTCTTTGCGTCCCTTCTCCCTCGTTGCTCGTTCCTCGCTCCTCGTTACTTCCCAGTGACTCCCAACCCCACGCCCCGGCCCTTCGCGACGGTCGGCTGCTTCGTGCTCTTCGTCTTCACGCTGCTGAGCGTGGTCGTGCTCGGCGCATCACTGAATGATGTCGCAATTATCATCATTCTGGCGGTCATCTTCGTCACCCTCATCCTCGCGCTCGTCCGTCTCCTTGCCCGTCCCCGTGACGGCAGGAGCGAGTAGCGAGTAGCGAGCAACGAGAAGGCGCCAAACTCCCTCGTTACTCGTTACTCTCGAAGACAATCTCCTGCGCGCCGTCCCAGAGGACGCGCCGACCGAGTTCCGTGAGTTGGTCGTTCCCCTCGATGATCGTCAGGAAGTGGTTGCCGGCGAGTTGGCCCATCTTGCTGGCGAACATCGTCGCGCCGTATGGGAAGAGAATTTCCGTCTCGCTGTACCCACCGGGGTAGAGGAGGATGTTGCCGGGCGCGGGGTGGCTCGTGTGGTTCTCGAAGCCAACCCCGGCGTCGAAGTCGCCGAGCGGGATCCACGCCGATTCCCCACTCCACCGCGCCTGAATGATCTTGTTGCGGAACGGCAGGAATTTCCCGAACGCCGCGCACGTCTTCGGCGCCGCATCGTCCTCCATCCGCGCGACAAACACGAGCGACCCAACCGTGATCCGTAGCGTCCCCATCTCCCCTCCTTACTGTGAACGCGATTGAACCACAGAGGCGCAGAGGGCGGAAGAAGGGCCTTAACACAGAGGACACGGAGCACACCGAGGGCACAGAGGGGAAAAGAGAATTGCTCTGTGAACTCTGTGCTCTCTGCGCGCTCTGTGTTAAACCCCGATCCCTTCTTCGCGTCCTTGGCGTCTTCGCGGTTCATTTCGTTAGCCTCCCTTCAATGCCGTGAGGACGCGCTCCGGTGTGAAGGGTTGCTGCGTGAGCCAGACGCCCGTCGCGTCGTGGATGGCGGCGGCGATGGCGGGCAGCAGTGGGACGAGCGGCATCTCCGCGACGCCGCGCGCGCCGAACGGGCCGTTCGCGTCCGCGAGTTCCATAATGACGGGCACGATCTCCGGCGGCATATCGAGCACGGTCGGCACGAGGTACGTGCTCAGGTACGGCGTGAGGATTTTCCCGTCGCGCACGTGCAGGTTCTCAAGGAGTGCATAGCCGACGGCCTGCGCGAGACACCCCTCGATCTGCCCCTCCACCTGCTGCCGGTTGATCGCCTTGCCGACATCGTGGACGCTGATGATGCGGAGCACGCGCACCTGCCCGGTCAGCGTGTTCACCTCGACCGCCACCGCCTGCGCCGCGTAGCCGTAGGCGTAGTTTGGCGACCCCGCGCCGGTGACGGGATGGAGCGCGGTCGTCGCGGGCGGCCGATACTGCACCGTCGCCTCGATGCGCTCGCTGTCCGTCTCGCCCCACCTGGCGCGGGCGTTGGCGGCGGCGTCGCGCACCGCCCGGCCCGCCATGATCGTCAGGCGCGAGGCGGAGGCACTGCCCGCGTTGGGCGCGGCGCTGCTGTCGTCCGTCACCATCTCGATCCGGTCGGGCGGCAACCCGAGCGTCTCCGCCGCGATCTGGCGCAGCGCGAGGTGCACGCCCTGCCCGACATCCGCCGCGCCAATCCGCACCCGCGCCCGCTCGTACTCCCCCTTGCCGAAGAGTTCCACCGTCGCCGTCGATTGCTCCGGGTAGCCGAACGAGTAGCCGAGGTTCTTGATGCCGCACGCGATGCCGACACCACGACGGAGGTGAGGCCTACGTAATACACCCTCCCCACCTTGTTCTAATACTGGTTTTGGGTGATACGTCGGGGTATCATGGCGGCGGAGGTGATGTCCGATGAACGCCCTGTCCCTGCCTGATGCGTGGTCCGCTGCTGATCTCTATGCCCGCTATACCGACGCCCCGA